>Ga0206124_10001883_pt1 | contig 16122 bp, 18 predicted proteins | sample Helgoland_Spring_3_FD_148671 | JGI IMG/M metagenome (GOLD analysis project Ga0206124, IMG submission 148671) | Pelagic subsurface seawater microbial communities from Kabeltonne, Helgoland, North Sea - Helgoland_Spring_Bloom_20160321_2 | ecosystem: Environmental > Aquatic > Marine > Epipelagic ... | reverse complement strand
GCCAAGCGCCTTTTCAATCGACAATGCCCAAGCATGTTCTTGATTCATTGGCGATACATAATCTAGCCGATCAAAATAGGGCAAAGCCTGAAGATAGGTTTTATGTTCGATCAGCTTTTCAGTACCGCGATGCAAAAGGCCGATATGCGGGTCGGCGCGTTCGATCACCTCGCCATCCATTTCCAGCACAAGACGCAAAACGCCATGTGCCGCCGGATGCTGCGGGCCAAAATTCATCGTAATCGGTTTAATCTGCATCTCTGCCATGTTTGTCTCTTTACGCCCTATTTCGCCGTTTTGTCGGGATCAGCTTTGGCAGCCTTGCCGCCAAGCTCGTTATGCATCCCTTCCCACGGGCTGAGGAAATCAAAATCGCGGAATTCTTGAACCAGATGCACCGGCTCGTTAATGACGCGGCGCTGCGTGTCATCATAACGAACCTCGACATGACCAGTCAGCGGGAAATCCTTGCGAAGCGGATGCCCCTCAAAACCATAATCGGTTAGCAGGCGGCGCAGGTCAGGATGGCCGGAAAAGAAAATGCCGAACATATCCCAAACTTCGCGTTCAGCCCAATTTGCCGCCATGAACACGCCACTCACCGACGGAACGGTCTGGCCTTCACTCACCGTCGCGACAATCCGAAGCCGCATGTTAGCACTCATCGACAGCATTTGATAAACAACATCAAACCGGTTTTTGCGTTCGGGATAGTCAACCGCTGTCAAATCAATAAGCTGGGTAAAGGCGGCCTGCCGATCATCGCGCACCAACAATAATAGCGGCGCCACATTGCCAGCATCCACCTGCAATTCAATTTCACCGTGGATAACGTCCGATGACAGCACGATCCCCTGCCCGATTTCGCGCAAATGATCAGCCATTATCTGCAAAGGCGGCGCGCTGGCGATGCCAGCTTCGTCAATCAGGTCATTTTCATTCATTGCAGCGCCCTCTCAAGGCTAGCTAACATAAGGAAATGGCGGGGATGCTGGTTTAGCTGCGGGCAATCGTAGCGGTACGACGGATTTTCTTCTGCAATTGTAAAAGACCGTAAATCAATGCTTCGGCCGTTGGCGGGCACCCCGGCACATAGACATCAACAGGAACAATGCGATCACAACCGCGGACAACAGCATAGGAATAATGATAATAGCCGCCGCCATTGGCGCATGACCCCATCGACAGAACCCAACGCGGCTCTGGCATCTGGTCATAAACACGACGCAAAGCTGGTGCCATCTTGTTGGTTAGGGTACCAGCAACAATCATCACATCTGACTGGCGCGGGCTCGGCCGGAACAGCATGCCATAGCGGTCCATGTCATAACGGCTAGCCGCTGAATGCATCATTTCAACAGCGCAACAAGCCAAACCAAACGTCATTGGCCATAGCGAGCCTGATCGCGCCCAATTGAACAATTTATCAGCCTTGGCGATGACAAAACCGCGATTGGTGATCTCATCACCAACAGCGCGCAAAATTGCGTCCTGATCGGCGCCCGGTGGTATTGGCGGTGCCAATGATGGATCCATCACTCCCATTCCAGCGCTCCTTTTTTCCATTCATAGATAAAGCCGATGGTCAAAACGGCAAGAAACAGCATCATTGACCAGAAACCGAACAAGCCAATGCCACCAAGCGCAACCGCCCAAGGGAACAGAAACGCCACCTCGAGGTCGAAAATAATAAACAGAATAGCGACAAGATAAAACCGAACGTCAAATTGACGACGCGAGTCGTCAAACGCATCAAAGCCACATTCATAGGCGGTCATTTTTTCGCTGTCAGGCCGCTGATTGCCAAACACAAAAGCGGTCAGCACAAAGGCAAGAGACAGCCCAATCGCAATGGCAAAAAAGACCGCAATTGGCAGATATTCACCGAGAAACAAATCCAATGGGGGCTCCTGAATAGCAGGTCGGAAACATACCCCAAATGGAATAATTCAGCGACGCCCTAATTGCAAGCTACAAAGCGGAAAAATATCGGATAAAAGCCAAAATTCTGGGGATTACAAAGCTTGGCTGGACACAGGTCTTGTGATGGATGGTTGCATCTCACATTGAAGATTGTCTAAGTTACTTTTAACCACCTTGGCAGGCTCTGCCAAAAGACTAACCTGTATCTGATCGCCAAAAAGGATCGAGTGATGAACCAACAAGCCCCGCACGACCCTATTCCGGACATGCCTTCCCTGCTTGGTTGGGGCGGTCTCATTCCCTTTGGGCTTGCCGCGCTTGGCACGCATAGCGGCGTTGACGCGCTGGTGCTTTATGGATTTATTGGCGGCACCACCTATGGTGCGATTATCCTCAGCTTTCTTGGCGCGGTTCATTGGGGATTGGCCATGCAGGACGATCGCAGCCCCTATTGGTATGTCTGGTCGATCACACCGGCACTTATGGGGTTTGCCACCCTGTTGATTTTTGACGCTAATCTGCGGCTTCTTGCCTTGATGCCGTTATTTGCCCTGACCTGGTCGGTGGATCGACAAGCCGCCAATCGCGCGCTTATCCCCGCTTGGTATATGCGGCTTCGCACCATTTTGACCATCGGCGCGGTGACTAGCCTAGCGGCGATGTTACTTGCCTAGACAATCACTCATCTAGCGGGCGCGCATCATGATGATATTGCCAGCCACGACAAGCCCCAATCCGGCAATGCCAAGCAATGTCCAATGGTAATTTTCAAATCCGGTTGAAATCAACAGCGCAAAAACCGGAAATATCACGGTTGCATAGCCTGCACGGCTGGCACCAATCTTGCCAATCAGCATCAAATAGCAGCTAAATGTCATAACTGACGAAATAATCGTCAACCACATTAGCGAGCCAACATAAAGCGGCGTTCGCTCGATCATAAATTCATAGCCCATGACATATGACGCCAGCCCGAGATAGCAAGCCCCGTAGGCCATGCCCCAAGCCGTCGACGCAAAAACCGGAATGCCGCGACGCTGGCTAGCGGCCGAAACCATATTACCACTACAAAAAAACAATGTGCCAACAAGGCAAAGCATCAGGCTTGGCAATGCCGTTTCGGATAGCTGTAATTCAGGCCAATATAACAGCGCAACGCCGCTGATCCCGACAAAGGCGGCAAGCAGGTGTTGCATTGCTGGACGCTGGCGTCCAAGCGCTGCTCCCATCAGAACATTGACCAATGAAGCCGTTGAAAAAACCACCGCCAAAAGCCCTGATGCTACCCCGCTGGCAGCGTGATAAAATAGCGTGAAATTACCTGAGAAAATAAATATTCCAAGCGCGGCAAACCGCCAATGAACCCGCCAATTAAACCGCAATGACTGGCCAGACATAATCGCCAAAAACGCCATCATCGGCGCTGCCATCAAAAACCGCCAGAACAAAGAGATTTCGGGTACAACAACGCCAAGCTGCCATTTTAACGGCAGCCAGCTTGTTGACCAGCCAAACACCACGCCAGCATAAAGTAGCATGTCAAACGGCGCCATATCGCCTCCTTATTGGCAGGCTCTAAACGCTAGGCCGACACCCAGTCCGTGGGATTAATATCAAGATAGGCCTCGACCGCAGCGGTGGCGATTACAGATTTTGTATTATTAACATTATCAACAACATCTAGGCCGCCTTTAACAACTTGGACGATCGCATTTCCGCGCGGAAGCGTGGCGGCAACAATGGCTTGATCGACCTTTTTCGGATCCTGCACGGCGATCGTCACTCGCACATCCATATCGGCATGATCAAACCCAAGTGACCGGAACAGAGTCAAAGAACTATGGTGAAGCGCGTCATCGACAGCCCGGCAAGCCGCCTTTGTATAATCTTCACCATAAAGATCATTACCGGTACCCATTTCAAGAATGATACGTTTCATCATGCGGCTCCTGCAGGTTCAAGATCGAGATAAACCACCACCGCCGCATTGGCGATAACGGTAACGCCGCCATCAGGCTTTGACACGTCAAGACCGCCATGAACAGCGCGAACCGCCCCCTGCCCATAAGGCAAGATTGACGCAACTTTGTCAGTATCTACTTTTTCCGGCTGCTGGACGCCAATTTCCACTTCGATGATCATTGCCGAACGATCAAGGCCAAAGGCATCAGCAATTGATAGGGAGTTATGCCAAAGCGCGTCTTCAACCGCGCGGCATGCCGCGCGCGTGTAATCTTGCTGGCGAAGCGAGCTGCCCATGCCAAGCTCCATCACCATCCGTTTTTTTGCCATGATCAAAACACCTTAATGCGTCAAAGGAAATGCGGCCAACCGCATCATTTACCAGCAGAGTTATATCATTTGTTTGGGCAAAACCAACCCAAACAAACGCGCGCCCCTATCAGGCTCCTGTTATGCAAGCTCAAGCGCTGTTTGCACTTCGGCTGTCCAGCCAACAAAACTATTGTCACCACTTTCGATGACCGGCCGTTTGATCAAGGTTGGATTCGCCCCAAGCAACGCTAGAGCTGGTTGTTGGCGAGCCTGTTCGTCAAGCCCGCGCCATGTTGTTGATTTGCGGTTTACCAGAACCGCATCGCCATGTTCATCAAGCCATTTTTGCAATTGCTCAGCCGCAACTGGCACTGCCCGAAGATCAATAAATTCAACTGATTGTCCAGTAGATTGTAACGCCTTTAGAGCCTTTTTACAGCTATCACAATTTTTCAGCCCATAAAGTTTCACAATCCGCCTCCTGTTTGATCAAAACTAAGCTTACCGCCCCATAACAGCTGTGCCAAGCAAGGTTTTTATGATGTCTAAACAGGAATGGCTACGAGAGTAACCCCAGTCATAACGCCAGTCATAACAGCGCTTGTCATGTTTGACCAAATCGCGCAGATTCAATCAATAAATGCCTTGTATCAATACCTGTCTTAAATCAATAAATGAGCCAGATAAATTAATTTTGGGCGCCATCACGATCCTCGCCCCGCTTTTGGAGACAGCTTTGCTTCGCCGTTTCATCTATGCCAGCCATGAACGCCAACTCAACCGAACCTATCGCAACCGGCTTGCCAATCGGGGCAGAACCGCCCAAGGTGTTTTCTGGCGTTCACAATCAAGCCAGATCGCGCGTTTTGACGCTTTGCTATCGCTCGTGCATCAATTAGCACCGCAAAAGCCAGTCACAATTGCCGATATTGGCTGCGGATATGGTGCTATGCTGGCATTTATCAAAAAGACGCCAGCCTATGCCCAAACGGTGTATCACGGGGTTGATATCAATCGTGCGATGATCGCCGCCTGCCACCAAACATTTCTGGCCGAAAATGCACGTTTCACAATTGGCAACACACCACCAAAATTGGTGGATTTCTGCGTGTTTTCTGGCACGTTCAACCTGACCCATAGTGATGATCCTGACCTATGGATGGATTATATCTTTGCCTGTCTTGACCGTTGTATGGAACGGGCACGTTATGGGCTGGTGTTAAATCTTTTATGTGCGCCAAAGGCCAAGATCGAAAGCCAGATATTTTATGCGGATCGTGCAGGCTTTATCCGCCGTGCCGAGGCCATAATTGGCCCAACACACGCGCAATCAACAAAATATGTTTCGGGTGACGTCAGTTTCGTGATTACCCGAAAAGCCTAATCAAACCCGTTAGAATTCGATTGCCATACCGTCATGCCCAACCGAACAGCGCCCATTAAAGCTGCGGCCGATTTCTGCCTGCCAATCGGCATCATTGCAAATATCGCGCTCAGGTGGAATTAGGTGGTTTAACACCAGATGCCCAACATCGGCCGCAGCAGCAATTTGCCCCGCCTGTTCAGCAAAGCTATGCGCTGCAAGAAGGTGGTTTTTAAGCCGCTCATCACCGGTTTTGGTTTTGGCCAGCACATGATCAAGCCCTTTTGCCAGCATCGCCTCATGAACAAGAATATCACTATTCTTGGCAAACCCCGCCAAAGACGGCAAATAACATGTATCGCCAGAAAATGTGACTGATTTGCCACTGGCATCAAAACGTAAAGCATAGGAATCAGCAACCGGTGGGTGATCATTACGCATGGCTGATACAGTTAGGCCATTTTCATCGACAAGCCGAATTGCATCGGACGTTTTCGCATCAATGATGTTGATCTGCGCCATTGTGGCAAATGGCACACGCCCCTCATCCGCCATTCGGATAGTCGTGTCAAACCGCATCATTTCGCAAAATTGGCGCCAGATAGCGGAAATTTCAGGCGGGCCAAACACCGACACGGGCCGATCAAGACCAGCCGTCCATGCGGTATGCAGCAACGCGCCAAATTCAAGAACATGATCCGAATGGCAATGGGTAATGAAAATATCGGTCAAGTCGGTCAATGAATAACCTGCTTTAACCATGCTGGCGGTAACGCCAAGGCCGCAATCAATGATGATCGATCGCCCGGCAATTGCCAGATGCGACGATGTCGGCAAAAAAGACACACCTTCGCCACGAAGTGACGGGCCGCCCTTAGTGCCAAGTAAAACTAGCTTTTCCATGTTCCCGGCTTTATCCCTATTTCCCAGCAACTGATTTCACAATAACCGGTTTTGCCCAAACGGTTTGCCCCAAACCACCGATGGGCAGTTTGCGGCAGATCGACCAAATTGCCAATGGATTGATACAGGCTGACCCCATCAACAGCAGAAACAAAGCTTTTAATTAACTGCCAGATGGTAATCACAAGCCGCAAATACATCTTTTTACAAAGCCCATGATTCGGCCGCAAATATTAGGGGCGGTCTTGTTAACTCTTCAAAAAAATAGAACCTGCACGGCAAATTTTGCCGTTCGCCGCGATATATTATTTTTTGGAAAGTAATGGCGGGAGTGACGGGACTCGAACCCGCGGCCTCCGGCGTGACAGGCCGGCGCTCTAACCAACTGAGCTACACCCCCTTAAAACAAGGGCTTGTTGATGTGCGTTTGTAGCATGGTTTTTCCATCGGACAACCCCAAAAATGCGTTTCATCGGGCAAGAATTCAAAAAAATGATCCTGCCTCACCATTGCGCCAAACTAGCATGACGGCAAAGCAGCCTAGATAGCGCACAGCAAAAAGCAGCGCCCTTTGCACATCATATATATTTTAGGAAAATATGGGGAATGGTGGGTGGTGAGGGGTTCGAACCCCCGACCTACTCGGTGTAAACGAGTTGCTCTCCCAGCTGAGCTAACCACCCTATTCATTCCGGCGTTATTGTTCACATAAGCAACAATAGTTAACGCCGACCCTTATATCGAGCCGGCGTTAAAAAAGATAGACTAAAATTAGCTATTCACTGCATCTTTTAGAGGAGCTCCAGCTTTAAATTTAGGCTGCTTTGATGCTTTGATCTGGATCGTTTCACCAGTTCTTGGATTGCGGCCAGTTGTTGCTGCGCGACTTGCAACAGAAAATGTGCCAAAACCAACGATACGCACATCGCCCCCTGACTTCAACGCACCTGCAATGCTGTCAAAAACACCATCAACGGCACGGCCAGCATCGGCCTTTGTCAGGCCAGCAGCTTCGGCCACTGCAGAAACGAGATCATTCTTATTCATAGGAACCCCCTGTTTATAGGTTTCGTTTACAAAATTAATATTAAAAAAAATTTACACTTCTTTTCCATTACTGGCAAAGGGTTTTCTCAAGAAAACCGCCATAAAATGGCGGTTTAAATCTCAAAATATTACAAAAGAACTAGTGCGCGACAATATCACTGTTATTTTCGGTTTTTTCGCCAATCGGAACCGTAGCACCATCATCATCGCCTGTTGGCCCAAGTGCGGCAGGAAACGGCTCACGCACCAATGCCGCCGACAACGCCTCGTCAACCATGGCTACGGGTACAAGGGGAAGCGCGCCTTTGACGTTTTCTGGAATATCGGCAAGGTCTTTTTCATTTTCCTTTGGAATCAAAACAGTTTTCAACCCGCCGCGTTGCGCTGCAAGCAGCTTTTCCTTTAACCCGCCAATTGGCAAAACACGGCCACGGAGCGTGATCTCGCCAGTCATTGCCACATCACGACGAATGGCGATGCCGGTAATGGCTGAAATGATTGATGTTGCCATTGCCACACCCGCAGATGGGCCATCTTTTGGCGTTGCGCCCTCAGGAACATGGACATGAACATCATGTTTGGCAAGATCAGCCAGATCAATGCCATAGATTTGTGCGCGCGATTTAATAAAGAATTCAGCAGCCTGAATTGATTCTTTCATCACATCGCCAAGCTTGCCAGTCGCGCTAACCTTCCCTTTGCCAGGCACCTTCACGGCTTCGATGTTCAGCAATTCACCGCCAACTTCGGTCCATGCAAGCCCGGTGCTAACACCAATCTGGTCATGGTCTTCCATTTCGCCAAAGCGGAATCGGATAACACCAAGATAATCTTCGATATTATCGGGTGTGACTGTCACTGAGGTCGCTTTGCCAGAAACGATCGCCGTTACGGTTTTCCGGGCAATCTTGGCAATTTCACGCTCAAGATTACGAACCCCCGCTTCCCGCGTATAAAGCCGGATGATCGAACGAACCGCATCATCACTGATGGTGCATTCACCGTCTTTCAGGCCGTGATCATCAAGCTGCTTTTTCATCAGATGGCGTTTGGCGATTTCCAGCTTTTCATCTTCCGTATAGCCAGACAGACGGATAATTTCCATCCGGTCCATCAAAGGCTGCGGCATATTCAATGTATTGGCCGTTGTGACAAACATCACATTCGACAGGTCGAAATCGACTTCCATATAATGATCCTGAAACGCGTTATTTTGCGCTGGATCAAGCACTTCAAGAAGAGCTGACGTCGGATCACCGCGCCAATCAGCACCAAGCTTGTCAACCTCATCAAGAAGGAATAGCGGATTATTCATTCCAGCTTTTTTCATGCCTTGCAGCACCTTGCCAGGCATTGACCCGATATAGGTACGGCGATGGCCGCGAATTTCAGCTTCATCACGAACGCCGCCAAGCGCCATACGCACATATTGACGGCCTGTTGCTTTGGCAATTGACTTGCCAAGCGATGTTTTACCAACACCTGGCGGGCCAACAAGACAAAGTATAGGCCCGCGCATGGCTTTGGTACGCTGCTGAACAGCCAGAAACTCAACGATGCGGTCTTTCACTTTATCGAGACCATAATGATCGGCATCAAGAACCGCGCGTGCTGCAACAATGTCTTTTTTCAGGCGGCTGGCCTTTTTCCACGGCAGCGCAAGAATCCAATCAAGATAGTTCCGAACAACAGTTGCTTCGGCGCTCATCGGCCCCATATTGCGCAGTTTTTTCAATTCGGCCGCAGCTTTTTCGCGAACCAGCTTTGGTAGTTTCATGCCATTCAGCTGAGCTTCGATCTCATCAAGCTCATTCATGCCATCCTCACCCTCACCAAGCTCTTTTTGGATGGCCTTCATCTGCTCGTTCAAATAGTATTCGCGCTGGGTCTTTTCCATCTGCCGCTTGACACGGTTGCGCACTCTTTTTTCGACCTGAAGCGCGCCAATTTCGCCCTCCATTACGCCTAAAATCTTTTCAAGACGCTCATGCACATCAAGCGTTTCAAGCAAATCCTGCTTGTCGGCGATTTTCACGGCCAGATGCGAGGCAATCATATCGGCAATTTTATCAGCCTCATCGACCTGCTCAACCGCATTTAACACTTCTGACGCGATCTTTTTATTCAGCTTGATATATTGTTCGAACTGCTGAACCGTTGCGCGGCTCAACGCGGCTGTATCAGCGCCGCGATCACCCGTTTGTTCAGCCGTCTCGGCCTCGACAAACAAATAGCCATTGTCATCACTCAATGTATCAAGGCGCAAACGCAAACGCTCACCGCCCTCAACAAGCACCTTTACCGCACCATCGGGCAGTTTCAATAGCTGCAAAATCGAGCCAACAGTGCCGGTGGTGTAAAGACCATCACCATCAGGATCCTCAATACCGGCTTCAGTTTGGGTTGCAAGGATGATCTGCTTGTCCTCAGCCATAACAGCCTCAAGCGCCTTGATCGATTTTTCGCGGCCAACAAAAAGTGGCACGATCATATGCGGAAACACCACAATATCGCGAAGCGGAAGAACAGGAAGCGCAGTTACAGACGAAACAGCCATTGGAAACAACCCTTAACTAGAAAAATAAGAATGACGACACGATCCGGCGCCTACTAGAGATATGGGGCTTACACGATCAGCTTTCAACAGCCCAACCTTACAAACCAACAGGGCAATTATGCGCCCCGTTCTGCACCTTGCGGCCGTTTGACATGAACAACGAGCGGTGCGGCGCCATTTTCGACAACGTCAGCATTGATTACCACCTCTTCGATATCACCGGTCGTTGGAATATCAAACATTGGCTCCATTAAGATATTTTCCATGATTGAGCGAAGACCGCGCGCGCCTGTTTTGCGCTCGATCGCCTTTTTGGCAACGGCTTTCAGCGCGTCATCACGGAATTCAAGATTGACGTCATCCATTTCAAACAGCTTTTGATATTGCTTCAAAAGCGCATTTTTCGGTTTGGTTAAAATCTGAATCAAGGCATCTTCATCAAGGTCTTCAAGCGTCGCCAAAACTGGCAGACGGCCAACAAACTCAGGTATCAGACCAAATTTGATCAAATCTTCTGGCTCAAGTTCGGCAAGAAGTTCACCAATTTTGCGGTCATCTGGATCACGGACATCAGCACCAAAACCAATGCCAGCACCGGTATGGCGACCAGCGATCAATTTATCGAGACCGGCAAAAGCTCCCCCACAAATAAACAGGATATTGGTTGTATCAACCTGCAAAAATTCCTGCTGAGGATGCTTGCGCCCACCTTGTGGCGGCACGGATGCAACGGTGCCTTCCATGATCTTCAACAAAGCCTGCTGCACGCCCTCGCCCGATACGTCGCGCGTGATTGATGGATTATCAGATTTGCGGGAAATTTTATCGACCTCATCAATGTAGACGATGCCGCGTTGTGCACGCTCAACATTATAGTCTGCGGCCTGCAGCAATTTCAGGATAATGTTTTCAACATCTTCACCAACATAGCCAGCCTCGGTCAATGTGGTGGCATCGGCCATGGTGAACGGCACATCGAGCATCCGCGCCAGCGTTTGCGCCAGCAGCGTTTTGCCGCAACCGGTAGGGCCGACAAGAAGGATGTTCGATTTTGAAATTTCAACATCACCCGTACGGCCAGCATTGGCCAGACGCTTGTAATGATTATGGACAGCTACCGCCAAAACGCGTTTTGCCCGTGCCTGACCAATTACATATTCATCGAGAAGACTTTTGATATCGGCCGGTGTTGGCACGCCATCATGGCTTTTTGATAGCTGCGTTTTATGTTCTTCGCGGATAATATCCATGCAAAGTTCAACACATTCATCGCAGATAAAGACCGTCGGGCCTGCAATGAGCTTGCGAACCTCATGCTGACTCTTTCCACAAAAAGAACAGAACAAAGTTCCCTTATCAGCATCATCTTTTTTTGCCATTTTACGGCTCCTGCGCTTGATCATGTGGGCGGCTTTGGTGCCGACCGGTCGGTATATTGTGGCTCCAGTCTAGAGCGCGTCCCTAGTCACTTACAAACAAAATCTGTGCCAAAGTCAAAATCGAGAGATTCCGTATCTGGCAAAAGCTTGACTTTAGCCTTCAGTCTTTGGAACTGGGCGCTTTTCAACCACCTCATCAATCAGGCCAAAATTTTTCGCATCTTCGGCTGTCATAAAGGTGTCACGATCCATAATTTTTTCGATTTGTTTGATCGTTTTGCCGGAATGTTTCTCATAAATGCCATTCAAACGCTGGCGTAAATCAAGAATTTCCCTGGCATGAATTTCGATATCGGTTGCTTGGCCCTGAAACCCGCCAGATGGCTGGTGAGTCATAATACGCGCATTTGGCAGGCTGAAACGCTTGCCAGCGGCGCCTGCGGTCAGCAAAAGCGATCCCATTGAAGCGGCTTGACCCATACAAACGGTCGATACATCGGGGCGAATATATTCCATCGTGTCATAAATCGCCAGACCAGACGTCACAATACCACCAGGTGAATTGATATACATTGAAATATCTTTGGTTGGGTTTTCAGATTCCAAAAACAGCAATTGCGAGCAAACAAGCGACGCAACACCATCATCAATTGGTCCGTTCAGGAAAATAATCCTTTCTTTTAGAAGCCGCGAAAAAATATCATAGGCGCGTTCGCCGCGGTTGGTTTGCTCAACCACCATCGGCACCAGATTTGCCTGAATTGGATCATAAATCCGGTCTTGCACGCTAAAAGGAAAACTTCCGGTATTTTGGCTCATTCACTGTCTCCTAGGACATCTCGCAAGACCGCAATGCGCAGCCCGTCTCATTCTAAATCACGCATCTACCAAAAACGACAGCATTGAGCCTACAATCAGACTCATACCATGGCCAGCAATCCGCTTTATTAATATATGGGCATCGGCAAAAACGGTTCAAGCAAAAGATCACGAAACCTTGCCAGTTTTCAGGGATTTTCAAAAAAACCAGCATGAACACCGACCCATCTGGGGAAATGGTGCCTAGCCAAGCGGTATCGGACCACCCACCCGATCAAAGCCGCCCAAAAAAACCTGCCTCAAAGCACGGCCAGCATGATACGGCTAACAAAAAGGGCCGCCAAATTTGGCAGCCCTTATCATTCTGGTAAAAGGCAGGCTAGATATAAAAGCCTGCGCTTTTCGTCTGTTTATCAGCCGGTTTGGCTGTTTATTTCTTGGCAGCTGGCTTTTTCGCTACAGCCTTCTTAGCATCTGGCTTTTTCGCTACAGCCTTCTTAGCGGCTGGCTTTTTCGCCGCGGCTTTCTTGGTTGTTGCGGCCTCTTCTGGGGCGGCGTACAGCGTATCCGTGTCGATTGTTACATCGGTTACCTTGGCCATTTCAAGAATGAAATCAATAACCTTATCTTCAAAGATTGGGCCGGCAATCTGCTGCATCGCTTGCGGGTTTTTCTGGAAATATTCCAGCACCATCTGTTCTTGCCCCGGGTAACGGCGTGCTTCTTCAAATACTGCACGGCGTGTATCTTCTTCGGTCACTTCAATATTGTTTGCACGGCCGATCTCGGTGACAAGCAGGCCAAGCCGAACGCGGCGTATGGCAACCAATTCAGCTTCCGCTTTGGCATCATCATCCATGCCATCATCGGCGGCAGGATGATCATGATCATGGTCGTGGTCGTGGTCGTGGTCGTGATCCTGTTCAGCCGATTTCGGGTTCATCGCCCGGGCCACTGATTCGTATTCCTGCTTGAACAATGATGGCGGCACGTCAAAAGCATCGCCTTCAGCGAGAGCATCAAGGACATTTTTCTTAGTCATTTGACGCAAGGCTGTTTGATGCTGACCATTGATCTGCTCGGCGATTGCGGCTTTCAAACCGTCAAGATTTTCAAATCCAAGGCGTGTTGCCAATTCATCATCAATGCTGGCATCAGCCTTTTCATGAAGCTCATTCAGTTTCACTTCGAAAACAGCCAATTTACCAGCCAGATGTGCGGCTTGATAATCTTCAGGGAAGGTTACCGGCACATCGAATGTTGTACCCGGCTTTGCGCCAACAATACCGTCTTCAAAACCCGGGATAAAGCTGTTTGAACCAAGTTCAAGCGAATGGCCTTCCGCAGTACCGCCTTCAAAATCCTTGCCGTTGATACGACCAATGAAATCGATCATCGCAACATCGCCTAGTTTTGCAGCGCGCGCCTTTGCAATTGGGGCTGTTGGACGGTTTTCATCAGCAATGCGTCCCAAAGTTTCTTCAACTTCTTTTGGGTCGCTGTCAATTTTCGGGCGATCAACACTAACTTTGCCAAGATCAGGAAGCGTGATTGCTGGCATGACTTCACATGCAAGCGATGCTTCGAGATCTTTGCCATCTTCATAAGATTTGATATCCACCTGTGGCTGGCTTGCAAGACGAAGATCGTTGCCTTCGATTGCTTGGCGAGCGCCCTCATCAAGTGCTGCCTTGATCGCATCGCCGCGAACCTGATCGCTAAAGCGTGATTTCACAACCGACAACGGCACTTTGCCGGGACGAAAGCCGGGCATTTTTAGCGTTGTCGCGATTTCTTTCAGCTTTTTGGAAACTTCGGCGTCAATCTCGGCTGCGGTGATTAAGATTTGATATTCACGCAACAAGCCTTCTGATTTGGTCTCAGACACATTCATCGAACCATTTATCCTTTATCTTGCCATGACCGGTCATCCGGCCGATTTGAGATATGGCGGCACAGCCATATCGGGGTTTTTCAGGCCGGTTTGATCTTAAACGATCTAGGCCAAACTATTTATTGCCCGTACCGGCCTCACCTAAACTCTGGGGCAGACAGCAGCACCCGATGGGCATTACCCTGCCGCCTTGAACCTTGTGCCGCAGATGCGGCGAAAATCCTTGCAGTCAGATGGTGCGGGCGGAGGGACTCGAACCCCCACGACTTTCGCCACTGGTACCTAAAACCAGCGCGTCTACCAATTCCGCCACGCCCGCACGTCGTCATCTGCTTCTTTAAGCAACGTCTTTCATTCGCTTTGACAGCGCGGCCAAAGACGCCGGTTTTCCCCATCAATTGTCAGGAGAAATGGGGCGAGTGACCGGTTTTGAACCGGCGACCTCCAGTGCCACAAACTGGCGCTCTAACCAACTGAGCTACACCCGCCATCAGCAACGCGCCTAGCTTTCCCCGAAAATCAAAGAACACCCAGCCCGAAACTGGACGCGAACATAATCCAAGCCTTGCCAGCATGCAAGGGGCTTTTACAGGTCTTTTTCCGACGCAAATGAAAGGCCGGTGCCGCTTTTGCTCATGCGCTTCAATCGCGGCCTGTCAACTTAGCCTTTTGGCGGTCGTCCGGGCTTGAACACGCCACTCGCAGACGCAATCACCCTGCCATCGGGCGTCAGAACCTCGCCTTCGGCAAAAAACACTGACTTACCACCGCCTGTCCGCCGCGCCTTGGCAAGGGCAAAACCATCCCCTAACCGCATTGGCGCAATAAATTGCGTTGTTAAAGACAAGGTCAGCCCCGGATACAGCCCATCAGGTGCAGGCCGGTAACTGCCGGACATTGCCAATGCCACATCGAGCATGCCGGCATAAAGCCCGCCATGGACAAGCCCAAGCGGGTTTAAATGATCACCATTCAGATCGACCCGAACCGATGCCAAACCATCCTGCCAATCAAGAATCATGATCCCATTACAATGATTGAACCCGCCAGACCGGTTCAATCGGTTGATCCGCTGATCTGCATGCGCCTTGATCATGATCCGGCAATCGGAAAATCGCGGCCAAGAGCGTAAAATTCGGCATTTGGACGCATCGAGGTTAGGCTTGCCATCCGGTTCGACAGCGCAAACAGGCCGGTAATCGCGCCAATGTCCCAGATATCATCATCGCTAAAGCCATGCTGGTGAAGAATGGCAAAATCATCTTCGCTGATATCTTGCGACCGGTTGCAGGTTTTGATGGCGAAATCCAGCATCGCCTTTTGCCGATTAGTAATATCGGCTTTTTGGTAGTTGGTCGCGATGGCATCAGCAATGGTTGCCGATTTTTCATAAATCCGCAGAATGGCGCCATGCGCCACGACACAATAAAGACAGTTATTTTCCGCCGAGGTGGCAACAACGATCATTTCGCGCTCGCCTTTACTTAGGCCAGATTCGCGCCGCATCAACGCCTCGTGATAGGCCCAAAAAGCCCGTAATTCATCAGGTCGGTGTGCCAACACCCAAAACACATTTGGCACAAAGCCAGCCTTTTCCGAAACATCATGAAATAGCGTTTGTAGGTCGGCTGGCAAAGCCGCAAGATCCGGAACCGGGAACCGGCTGATTGCGTGTGTTGTCATTATGTCCTCATAACCAGACTAAAAGGCGGTGAATCAGCGATGAAATCAGGCAAATCAGATTTGGATCGCTGGACGATATTTTATCAGTTTATTGGCGCACAATTGCGGAGCTCACCTTATCTTTGTCTTTTCCCGATCGCAACTATGCCTAAAATTTAGGCAATATGCTTATCGTGCGTGCAGATTCACCGAAATAGGCATCTGGGCCCGCGATCTGATTTCAGCCGCCCTTGCCTTCACCCCGGCCATTGGTCAAAACACCCCTAGTTTTGTGCGCCCA
>Ga0206124_10001870_pt1 | contig 16172 bp, 13 predicted proteins | sample Helgoland_Spring_3_FD_148671 | JGI IMG/M metagenome (GOLD analysis project Ga0206124, IMG submission 148671) | Pelagic subsurface seawater microbial communities from Kabeltonne, Helgoland, North Sea - Helgoland_Spring_Bloom_20160321_2 | ecosystem: Environmental > Aquatic > Marine > Epipelagic ... | reverse complement strand
TAGATAAAGCAATCAAATTATATTCTGAACAAGTTGAATGGCGTACAGATGCAGCAGTAAATATCTTGCCAAAATTGATTACTTATGAAGATTTAATGAGAGAAACTATTGGCATCAGAGATCAAGCAAAATTAACAAAAGAACAGGCTTTGTTTGTAGCAAAATGTCAGGCTAATCATCGAGATGTTTCATTGAATTTCTAATAATAAATAAAGTATTTATTGTTCAAAAAAACACTTGCATTCGGTCTGTGAATCAAGCAAAAGGCGCTCTGAAAGTGCCCCTATAGCTCAGCTGGTAGAGCAATTGATTTGTAATCAATAGGTCCGCGGTTCAAGTCCGTGTGGGGGCACCACTTTTCATCATTTTTATATTACATATCAATATATTAGAATTTTGTGATGAATATTGTCCCCCTTTTTGTCCCCCCTTTGATTGACTATAGCTTGTAATTTTATTATTTGCGCTCGCGCCTGCGCATCGTTGTCATTAAAGTGCTGAAGTTCAATGTATTAATTACAAAGAGTAACCTTTTTGACTTTTTATAAAATTTATTTAAAATTTCATAAAGACACTTATATCATAGGTGCATTTTCTGGATATGATAATGAAAATTAAATTTTTACTACTATCACTACTTTTATTTTTTTACACCACTGCCAACGCTAAAAATATCGTGTTAGAAAATACTGAGGATACATGCTCAAAAGTAACTGGTTTTGCAATTGGTGATGATTTGGTCATTGCTAGGAGTTTGCAAGTGCCATTATCCTCAATTTATTTCATAGGCGCTCGATGGGAGTATGGTAGGTGGGGTGGAAAATCTTGTAACTTTATTTTTGATACAAACAAAGGTCCCCAAAAGTGTATGGCAATTGAAATACTATCTGGAGATAATGGTAGAACAGCATTTGGCTGGATAGCAGGAATTGGAAAAAATCCTATTTGTTGGTAACTTTATAAATAATAAAAATGAGGAATTGTAAAATTATGGGATACCTTAAATAATATCTATAAAGTAAAGTAAACTATACATATCACATACTATGCATTTATATATGAGTAAATATACTTACCATCTGGAAGTTTGATTTGTACAATGATTTTATTATTATCGTATATTTTCCAAAATCTGATATTATTTTTTAATACAACTCTTTGACTTTTAAAGTCACATAAGTATGGAGTAGATTTAAAACTGTCCATTGCATAAGTATTATTTAAAACATTCATACTTAGTGCCGCCTCTACAGCTTGAGGACCATATCCTGCTTCCATTTCAATATATCGATCGTTCACCCATATATCTGATGTGCAGTAAAAATTAATTTTTACTTGTAATGGGACGTTAGACAAAGTTTTACGTTCTAGTCTTTTAGAATGATTTGTTAAATCCGACTCTTTGAACCATTTTTTTCCTGAGTCATAATAAAGTTGAAGAGCTTTCTTTGAATAAGCATATGCTTTATTTATTTCATTACGATTCTCATATTGCCATCTCAATGAATCATAAGCTGATATTCTTTCTTGTTCTGAAAAAAAGCTCGAGTTTTCTGGTGTATACGTTACAATATGATTTGTATATTTTAAAAGCTTTGATTTTTTCCAATAATCATCAAATCTTTCTAAAAATGTATCATTCTTCATTAAATTAACAGTTTTGCTTAAGTCATCCAAGAAATATTCTTCTCTTGGTACAACATCTATTTTATCAACAATATAATCAGATAAAATTATGAGCATATAATCATCTGCAGCTGTTAAAATCTTATTTTTAATTGCATCCCTTAAAGCATCATCATTGCCTTCTTTTAATAAGTTTGTGAAACCACCTGCAGATGCTAACTCATATTTAAAATTCATAAAGAAAGATTGAACAAAATCAGTTTCCCAATAATTTTCTACAAACATTTTAAAATAATAAGTATCACTGACTGCAGCTTTTTTTTGTATGAAACGAACAAAGTCATTTATTACATTTAAGTTACCAGTATTGAAAGCATAAACAAAATTAAGCATCCAGTTCCAGGTTTCTTCTTTATACCTGTCGTCACTAGGCCTTTGATATTTGCCATATGAATATTCAAAGCCATCCCTGTTAAGTAGTCCCATATAATAATATGCTCTGTTATCTGGGCTTTCAGAATTTACTGCGTTGTCTAATAACTCAACCAGTCCATTTAATGTACTATCAGAAATTTTTTTGTTTTTTTCCATCGGTAATATATAAGAAAGTTTTTTCATTACATATAGATTAGTGTAATTTCTACCTAGATTTGGATTTAAAGTTATTTCTTTCTCACATATTTCAATTATTTCATTTATATTTGAACTAATTCTAACTAATGCATCATCAGATATAAAATCAGAATAAGAATCTAATTTTTCAGAATTTAAAACTGACCCTATACCAAAGAAATAACCTAATGCTGAATTTCCTGTAGTAGCTTCTTCGTCACATTTATTAACAAAATCTATTTCATCATCACGGAATATCTGGGATTTTGCATAAATACTCTTAGTATCATTAGATGAAGACCAATAATATGAAATATTATCAGTAAAAATAAAAAAACAAAACTCATAAGAGAAGTCATAAGAACTCTCACCATAGCACGCCTCGTTATCTTTCTTATCATAGTATTTTAATGATCCAAAATCTATTGATTGAGGAGTGCTGTATATCGATAAAGCATTACCGTTATAGAACTTTTCATAATCTTCACTGCCATCTAAATAGGTATTTTTAAAGATAGTATCAGAAAAACTAATTTTTTTAAAATCAACAGGATTTAAATCTTTAGGAATATCAAATGAAGTCTGCTGAATGTTAGGTGATTTCTCTTCTTGTAAAATATTTTCTTTTAATTCTTTTTCATCACCGTGTGTTGTATTTGGAGATTTAGAATCTTCATCTGTAATATTATCTGCAAGTAATATGCTGGGATCTGATAACTCATTTGTTACATTGGCTTCTTTTTTAGGTGCTTCTAATATTTCTTTTTCTTTTTTAGTAGTCTCCACTTTTTCAGTAGATTCTTCTTTTGCGACCTCCACTATTTCAACAGTTTCTTTTCTAGCAGCCTTTAACATTGCAGCTTCTTTTTTTGCAGCTTCCACTATTGCACTGGCTTCCTTTTTAGCGGCCTTCACTATTTCAGCAGCTTCTTTTTTGATAGCCTTTAACATTGCAGCTTCTTTTTTAGTAGCTTCAACTATTGCAGATTCATTTTCTATTTCTGATGTTTTAGCATTGCTTAACTTTGCGATTGCTCTTTCTTTAAGCGAATTTATATAATATTTAGTATAATAAGTAATAACTGTCTTGCCGATTGAAGAATTGTAAGCAGCTAAAGATTTACACGAACCAGCTCCAAATAATCCATCAATCTTACCGTTATAATGGCCAAGTGATTTGAGATCAGATTGGATAGATTTAAATGTACGACTATTTAATAAAACTCCAGTAGTTCTAATTCCACAAAGTTTAGGTTGCTCTGTTAAAGTAAACTTAACTTTTTCTGGGCCGGTGTTTTTTAAACCTCTATTACATTCGTTTGCGATTTTTATGGTTTCATTGAGTCTTGATGGCATAGCCCAATACTTTATGTATCTAGATAAATTAATTGGTTCATAAGATGCTGTGGGCGTGTGAGTTTTCATTTTTATTAAAATCTTTTTTACAAAAATTTCATCAGATAAAGCACCACATATTGCTTTGAAAATTAATTTATCTTCTGGGTCTAATTTGTTAAAAATATTTGATGCTTTTGAAGTATTATTTTTGCCTAGAAAGAACCTATAACCAAATTTGTCCGTATACGAGCCTTGCGAAACTGATTGTGGCATGTTGGAGAAAGTTTGTTTTGAGGAGAACTCAATTCCACGAACTTTTTGTCCATAACCACCACCAAACTCAAATGTTATTGTGTTTTTCTTGAGTGGTTTTCCATATAGTTGTACATTTGAAAGTTTAATTGAGGTACCATTATAAACCCGACCAGGTGTTTCTTTACTGGTATCAAACGGTTTAATTACAAGATTTTCATAGGATAATTTTGCAAGAGAAGGACTTGCTATAATAAAAGTCAGAAAAATAGATGCCAGCATGGGAAATATTTTTATTGATAACAGTTTATGTATTTTTGACTTTGACATGATAAGATTTCATCAATGCGTAAATTATTTACTTAGGTTCTAAATAATCCTAAGCACAATTGTTATTAGAAGCCAATACTTCCCGAATATTTTTTGGGTGTATCCGATTGCTGGGAAACTTACATTTGTAAATATTGCTACATAATTCTATTAATACGAAATTATCTTCGATAATCCGCTATTACTAATATTATTTATCTTTGGTAATTTTTTATATCAATATATGTATCTAAATTATTTCTCGGATGAGAACGACACAGAACATCCCATTTATGGTTGTGTTGTGTTGTTCAAGTTATTTTTTTATGAATTCAATTATTTTATATGTATCTAATTCCAAATATAAATTCCCATTATTACTGAAGTTTTTCATTATACCTGTAATTTTTACAATTGCTTTTCGGCCTTCTGATTGTTTTAGAAACTTGAAAACTGATTTCCGTTCTTTTTTTGCTTGGTCTGGATTTAGTTTAAATTCATTTGCAACAGCTAATAGTGGTATCGTTTCTCCTGGTTGCACTAAATTAATACTTTCAAGATACTCTCCACCCTGATCTACATATGTATCAAAATGGTATCCCCAAACTGTGTCTCGTGGTCTTTCTGAAACATAGCTAATATACCCTGTATAAGAAAATTTCTTTCCATCTAAGTCATAAGGATCTTCGTATATAATATCCATAAAATCTTGTTTTTGTCCGTTTACGATGAAATAAGATAAATCACCAAATTTGAATTTATTTTTAAGGCGTTTTTCTTCTGCCAAGCGATCTTCTTTTTCGCGTTTAATTTTTTGTGCTAGGCGTTTTTCTTCTGCTAAGCGTTCTTCTTTTTCACGTTTAATTTTTTGTGCTAGGCGTTTTTCTTCTGCTAAGCGTTCTTCTTTTTCACGTTTAATTTTTTGTGCTAGGCGTTTTTCTTCTGCTAAGTGTTCTTCCTCCAAGTGGGTTCCTTCAGCATTTTTTTGCTCTTTTGCTTTCAATTCAGCACGTGATTTTTCTAGTATGTTTTCCGTAGAATTTTCTAATAGGGCTTCCCCAGTTTCCTCAAAGTCAAATAGATTAGGTATATCAAAAGACGCCTTTGTATTATTAACTTTTTCTAATTCGCCAACACATGCTGTCGCATGGCTATTAATAATGTTTATCACTCCATCACTCACAAGTGGAGAAGTGGAAAACCCATCTTTACTTTCATCTGGAATATTTTGCGTAACAGATTTTATAAAGGTATTCTTATCAACGCTTATAGACTGAATTACAGAACAAAATGCCCCAACTAAGGCAACATCTTTTGAATCTAATCTCTCAAGTATTTGTGCAAAATCACCCGATTGAATATTGTTACTTCCATCATCAATTATTCTAACCAAAAACGCCCCTGATATCTCTGACGCATCAAGTATTAGCTCAGGGATATTTGACGCAAAATCTTTATTGACTGATGCATCATCTGAAAAATGCAAATTAATTTTTGTATTTTCTTCGTCAATTATAAAATCAAGTGCGGCTTGAGAGCTGCCAATACTCATGCTTATGTCTATAGAACTAGAATTTTCAAATCCAAAAATTGACTTAGAAACTAATGAGGTATCAATTTCACTTCCTTTAACTGTTAAACGAAGTTTGTATCGCATTAATTTGCCAGCTTGGTCTTTATTATATTCCATTAAGAATGTATCAGCCTTTAAGGCAATTTCTTGAAGTTCAGATAACTTTTCAATTTGAAAAATATTTTCTTTTAATTCTTTTTCTTCAGTGTTTGATGTATTTAGAGATTTAGAACCTTCATCTGTAATATTATCTGCAAGTAAGATGTTGGAAGCTGATAACTCATTCGTTGCATTTGCTTCTTCTTTAGCGGTCTCTACTATTTCAGAGACTTCTTTTTTAGTATCTTCCAATTTTGTGGCTTCTTTTTTAGCGGCCTCCACTATTTCAGCAGCTTCCTTTTTAGCTGCTTCTAATATTGCAGCTTCTTTTTTAGCGGCCTCCACTATTTCAGCAGCTTTCTTTTCCGCCGCATCTAATATTGCGATTTCTTTTTTAGCGGCCTCCACTATTTCAGCAGCTTCTTTTTTAGCTGCTTCTAATATTACGGCTTCTTCCTTTTTAGCTGCCTCTAATATTGCAGCCTCTTTTTTAGCAATTTCCTTTTTAGATGTTTCCAATATTGCGGCTTCTTTTTTTTCAGCCTCTAATGCAGAAACTTTTTTCTTTTCTTCCAAATTTAACAGAATAGTATCTGCTTCTTCTTGAAGTAAATCATATGAAAACTTTGTAAATATTGATAATGCGTGTCTATTTTTTGAAGAATTGTAATTATTAAAAGCAGAACACGATCCAGCACCAAATACTCCATCTATGTCACTTGAATAATACCCTAATACTTTTAGATTTTTTTGGATTGCTTTGTATGTTTTTGTGTTTAAAGTTAATCCTGAAGTTTTTTTGCCACATATTTTTGGTGTTTGAAGTATACTTATAGTTTCATACCCATTTATTTTTCTATTAGTTACTCTTTTACAAGTTGATAATATTTTTGAAATTTCTGCATTTGCACGCGCAGTAAATAATCTTTTTACGGATGAATCCATGCTCCTGCTTTTTGTTTCAATTACATTAATGATGTTTTTTTTGATATTATCAGGGTTAGATAAAAAACCACACATAGACTTAAGCGCTTTTACTTGACGAGGACTAAAATCATTTAAAACTGATCCAAGAGTCATATTTTGCTCTGATCTTATCCAGTATTTATAACCGCTATTACCGTATCCTCCATTCTTATTGTTATTTTTATTAATGTTTAAGAGAGAATTACCAGAGCTTAATATAAGAGCATAACTAATCTTTCTGCCTGGTATTTGTGATATTTTAAATCTTATTGATGGGCTGCCAAATAACTGGCCATCAATCATCATGTTATTAAATTTAACTCTGGCATTAAGATATCTTTCTGATTTGTGAGACTTATCAATCCCACCCCTTACTTCAGTTGAAATTGATTTTATCTCTGTTTCTGCATAAATAATTGTAGGATTAAAAAGCGTTACTATGAATGATAATATTATTAATAAGTTGCACAGATGTTTCATTTATTTCTCTTATAAATTGACACAAGAATAATCAAATTCATGACGATAATTTTAATATGTTTAAGTTGGTGGTTATTTACATCTCAAAATGATTTTAAGCACAAATATTTTTTGAGTCCAATATTTCTTTAAATTTTTTTGGATTTATCCTTTTGCTGGCAAATATGACTATATAAATGTTATGGCATAATACTATTAATACGAAATTATCTCCGATAATCCCCTATTAATAGTATTATTTATATTTGGTTAATTTATTTAATATCAATAAATGTATTTCAAATTATCTCCCGTATAAGGACGACACAGAACACCCCCTTCAGGGGTGTGTCGTGTCGCTCATAAAATGATGGGCATGTGGAGACATGAGACAATGTAGACATTATGTCTCTATGTCGCCTAAAGAATATATGTCATCTTCTAATTTTAAATAGCCAAACTCAATTAAGTTTTTTCTACATCTAGAAAATGCTTTGTTTTGAGCTTTATTGCTACCAGTATGAGTTGAATAAAATGCAGTTCGCCATTTTTTTATATCTGGTCCAATTGTAAAGTCTGTTTCACTTGTAACCTCATTAAATGTATCTAATCCAAGTTGATCGTACTTACTTAATTTTTCTTTTTTGGTGGCAACAAACTCTGTTTGTGAAAGTACAATTGAGGATTTCACTTTGGTTTTCACAAACTGAACTCTTTCAAACATTTGGCCATCTTTTTGTTTTTCGCAGGTCATGTAAATATTATCTATTCCATTTGCTTTAATTAATATCTCCGTATCCAACGCTCCTCTGTAGGCAGTTGAACCTCTAGCTCTATTTTTTTGTGCATGGCCTGTGTGGTGAACTAATACAATTGAACATTGGTATTTGCTTTTTAATTCATCAGCTATACGCACAAGTTCTCCCATATCTTTTGCACTGTTCTCATCTTTACCCCCCATGTGGCGTGCTACTGTATCAATGACGATTATTACTGGGTTTCCTTTTTCAATAGAGAGTGAATCTATGCTCATGCAAAAACTATCAAAACTTTCTTTGTTGAAAAGTTCTATTGCATGTGAGGTAATTGCAAAGTTCGCATCTTTTAAAGATTTCTCATAATATTCACACCATGCTTCAACCCGTCTAGGAATACCTAAGTGACCTTCGCCGGCAGAGAGGATTGCCAAACCTTTTTTTACAAAGAGACCGTGATAATCTTTTCCGGTGGCCATACTTAAAGCCATATCCAGGGCAACAAATGTTTTACCAGCGCCAGATGGTCCAATTAAGCCAACGAGAGAACTTTCCTCTATTATACCGTCGATAAGGTACTTTGGATTGTAAATTTTAACGTCACCAATAAGTGTAAGTACGGACTTTGCTGGCAACGAATGAGCTGATTTCGTTTCTGGGGTCATTTTTTAGCCACATCTGTAATATTATCTGGCAAAGCCTCTATCATATGCCTGTTATACTCATCTGAGAGCAGCTTTAAGCTCCCACAGACTCTAAGTAATGCTTCTTTTGATCTAAAGTACTTTACGCCTCGCCATGGCATCCCATGGGAGATTTCTTTTTGCTGCAATATCCATTGGATACCGTCTCTGCATAACGACAAGCGCCAACGTGGATTAAAGATAACAATTACATTTGAGTAATTGTCGTCGCTCTCTCTGTGAGAGTGACATTTTGACATATCTACCCCTTTGTATATTGGAAGGGGCTGGGGGGTATTATGCTTGTTCATTTTGCGCGTCCTGAAGGTTCAGGATGTGTTGATCAACATCACTTTCAAGCCAATATGAACGTCGTCCCATTTTAATGGGCTGGGGCAAACGACCATGGTCTAAATCACAATATATGGCCGACCTGGACCTGTTTCCAAGTTTAGTTTGTAGATTTTTAAATGTTATTAAATTCATTTGATGCGTCCTTGTGCAGTTTAACATGCTACAAGTGTTGCAGATTTTGATTTGTCAGGAAAAAGACAAAACCTAGGTTAGGTTTTGTCTAACGGTAAACGCTTTAATTCACGGGACCAAATGCGCATAATCGCGGTAGAGTCTTCAAACTTTTTCTCTATTCCAAGTTCATATAAAACATCCCAAATGATGTCTGCGCCACAGACTACATGGTTACCAGTTGTTTCATTTTTTGTTGGCTGGATGCCTGCTCTAATACACTCAAACATTGCAACCCTTACACATATGACAAACTTCATATCCTTTGGCCGCCCACCTTTGCTCTTGGGCTTCATAATTGGATTTAGTTTATAATATGCATCAATCTCTCTGGCTTCTTTAGGAACATCAAATCCATTAAGATCAGCATAAGCTATTGCTTCCATTAATTTACCAAACCATTCATTATTAGTTAATGCATTTTTAATCATTCCTTTTGGGTCATGCTCCATAATTTTGTAACCAATCTCATCAGACGGTCCCATGATCCATTCACCTTTGATTTGATAAATATCTATTACTGGGCCATCATTTGTATAGCTGTTAAAAATTAAGCGTACTTTATCTTTGAGTTGCTCATGATTATCCATGGCGAAAATCTACAACATTATTGGTTTCATTTTTGGTGACAAAATTCGCCCAACGTTCCATTATTATTGCCCGCTGTTCAATTAGTTCAGTATGGGTATATCTACGCGATACTGTATTTCCAAACTGATGGGACATAATGTTTTCTTGAATTTCTGCAGAGCCATGTGAACCCTCTGTCATCCAAGTTTTCATGGAAGCTCTAAATCCACCTGGGCGAGCCATTAGCCCACGGCGAACCATGTATTGGCGTGGAGTATTAATACTCATTACAGGATATTTACCTTTGCTGGGAAATAGATAGCCATTGGATTCATCTGCTTTGAGAATTTCTATAACACTTAAGGCTTCTTTTGAGAGTGGAATGCTAAAAGGCTTTGCACGTTTCACTTCACCTTTCATCACTTCTTTTGGAATGGTCCAAACATTTTCATTGATCTGATTGAGATTAATTTGTGTTAGTGGACCAACTCTTGAGTTGGTAAGTATTAATAGGCGCAATGCAAGATGCGTATGGTTTTTTTCGGATAAGCTGTCATAAAAATCTGGTATCTCAGTATATGGCATTGAGGGTAGGGGTTTTTCTTCATGGTGTTGTTCTCCAAGAAGTGTTTTCGCTTTAAGTGTAAGCCCTAAATCTACATCTAGGCCGGCAGCAGCAGCATGTCTGACAGTGATGTTAATTCTATTCATGCACTTTCTGGCAACATCAGGATGCACATGCCATATTGGTTGTAAGCAATTTGAAATGTCTCTTTGTGAAATAGACGTAATATCCAATTTACCAATTTTTGGAATAACATGTTTCTTAATTGGGCTTAACCATCGACCTGCTTTTCCCCCATTTTTTAGTGTAGGTTTTTTTGCTTCAAAGGCTTCATACAAAACCTGCTCAAATGTATTGCCAGGTTTTGAGTTTTCTTGAATGATATGATTACGAGCAACTCTTGGATCGATACCTTCTTTGGCTTTCTTTTGATGCTGGTCACGTAATTCGCGAGCTAATTTTAGAGAAAGTTTTGGGTAGCCGCCAAGTCCCATTTCATGACGCTTTCCGTTTAACCTAAATCTTAATACCCAATCTGCGCTGCCAGTTTTACGCTTTCGAAAGAACAAACCAGCGCCATCAAGGTGCTTTCCTACATCTGCAGTTTTAATAAATGCATTTGTGAGTTTATTTGCAGATGCCATTTTTGTCCCCTCTTTTGTCCCCCCTTTTTTAATGCATATAGATGGATAAGGAAAGGTATAGAAAGGCATAAATCCCAATAAAATATATAATATATATTATTAAAGGGCATTAAAGAATATTAAAGATTAGTAAAGTGGTGCCGTGTGGGGGCACCACTTTTCAAGAAATATATATTACATATCAATGTCTTGCATCATTGTGGTGTATTTGTATCCACCTTTTTATCCACCCTTTTGTTTTAATAGTGAAATAAATCTGTTAAGCGCGCACGCGCCTGCGCGTCAGTGTCATGTTGTGGGATGGTTATCTATTCATGAGAATTGCTAATTTTAAGAAGATATCAATAATCACTTCAATCATAAAAGACATCTAGAAAGTAGGGAATCCTTCACGCAAAACGCACAATTGCTCTCACGGAGTGGTTTCAAATCTGCGTTTCATAGATTTATGTGATCCTGGCAATTTGAAATGTGTTAGGCTTTGTCTGACAACACCTTTTTAATATTTACTGCTAACGCCTGGGCATTCATCTCGTAAATCTTTTAACGCTCTATTTACTCGCATTTGTGAAGCTCCAATTTCAAGCCGAATTGACTTTGTAAGTTCAATTCCAGTCATCAATGAAGCTAAAGACATTAATTCAGCTGCTTCACCCATATATTCAGCACAAGTAGTTCTGCAAGAAAGCATCAACTCTTTTTTCCCATTATCATTTATATAATAATTCTGAGAATTCCATATAGCTTCATTCCAATTATGTTTTATCGTTATGGTTCCAAGAATTATTGTATTTACTGTAACTTGAGACTTGCAGTTCGAAAAGTTGATATCTGTAATCAGAGGGTCACGGATATCTCCATCAACTATAAACTGGAATGCTTCCAAAGCTTTTGGATTAGCAATTGCTTGAGTGAATGCCATTGACAAGATGGTTGCTAGAGTGAGTGAAACACGGTTCATGGTAGTGACCTCTTTATTTAAATAATTTTAGTATATTATATTATCATAATCAATTAAAACTCGTTACAGTTAGTCTACATTCGATTTGATTTAATCGTTTGTGATTTTTATTACCCCATTAGATGAGCCATCCTCTAATAACCAAATGTTACCTCTATGGCCCATTTTGACTTCTCTTATTCTTTTAGTCCAACTGAAGTGATCAGCTTCAAAGGTCTTTTCATTATTAAAGTGAATTCTAACTAGTGCCTAACTTTTTAATCCAACGATAAATGCATTTCTTTTCTGTTCAGAAAATTCATATCATAAAAAAAATCCTAATGGAGCTAGAGTGTGCACCTAATAAAATTTTGGGCTTGGAATTCTAATTTATTTGCATTTATTTTTTAAATAATTTAAGTCTCATCAAGACATACTAATAGATATAGGAGAATATTATGCAAAAACCAGGAGGAATTATAGCACTTATAGGTGGGATTTTTGGAACTTTAGCTGCAATTTTCACTTTGATGGCTGGCGGATTAGTTGCTGGTTTAGAAGGAGCGTCAGCATCTTTATCAGATACTGCAATTGATACATCTGCATCAACGGGCATTGCAGGATTTGGATTAATGGGATTATTATTTTCATTTCTAACGATAATATTTGCTGTTGTCGCAATGAATGCAAAATCAAAAAAGCCAGGGCTTATTTTAATATTATGTGCGGTGGTTGGAGCAATCACTGGGGGTACTTTTGTCGCAGTTTGTATGGTTCTTACATTGGCTGGCGGTGTTCTAGCAACCATCGGTGTGAAAAAACAAATGGATACATCAGCATAAAAAAGGATATTTATTATGAATAAGATAATCAAATTACTTCTAATTTGTATATTATCAATGGGATTGGTTGCTTGCAAAGCCAAAAAACTAACTATTGAGCTAAAAGATAAACAAATAGAAAGTGCAATTTCTGGAACAGAAGAAACAGCAGAATTTGAAGCATTATTTGAATTTTCTGGAGAACTTGATGATAAAAAGAAAGGCAAGTTAGAGGCTATTGAAGAAATAGTTAGAGCAGATATGGACATAGATGAGTTTACTATCACAGGTGATGGCAGCAATACTCAGGTCGAAATTGTGGGCTATATCCCGATCTCATCAAATGAAAATTTAGATACTGCTTGGTACATGCTTGTCTCACAGTACGTAGGTAAGACACACACTGTTAGATTTACAACGGGTAGACAATACCAAGACCTAAAGCGGAAAATAAGTTCAATAGACTCAAGTTTTGCACCAAAAGAATACCATCCAACAACAATAAAATTTAAAGCTAAAAGTGCAGAGATAACCGTACCAGCTGGATATGTTGATGGTAAACCCAGGGTCATGTGGTCAAATACTGTAGATGGTAGAGTAGTAATGAGATTTGCAGATGGTATATTTGATGATGTTGGAGGAACATTTTTATACAATCAAAAATAAATTTATATTTCTTTAAACTCAACAATGGCTAATGATATTTATTATTAGGCAATGTTGGGTTTTTAGAGCTGTATAATTATTAATGAGAAGTATGATGCTAAATGTTTTATAATTCAGATTTTTAAGTATTAGTTGATGTTAATAAAGTGTGCAGAATGTAAAAATAAAATTAGTAGTAAGGCAAAAAAATGCCCCAAGTGTGGAGCGCCGGCTCCTGATTGGGTGGATAGAATATCAGACACTGTTTGGTCTATTCTTGGAATATTATTACTTGGAATAATATTTTTTGGGGGGGTGTGGTTTTTTTTCATGAGAAGTACAGTAGAAATAACAGATAAAAAAATACACTACGGCATTATTTCAGATAGAAAAATATCATTTACTGCCAAAAATTCAGGGCCAAGAAACACATATAATTATCATGTTAAAATAGGTGATGAGTTTTGGAATAGATTATTTAGTACAAACTATTGTGAAGGCACTTTTGTTATGGAGAAAGATGAAGAAAGACATATTAAGATCGAATGCCCTGATTTAAATTTTACTTTTACAGAATATTCAATTGTTGTTCAGTAATTTAAATATTTATTCAGCTTTTTTAGAGAAAAAATAATTCAGCACTTAAAGAATCTATGACATAAAACAAATAATTAACTTTAGCTTATGAAAGATAAATCACCTTTCAGATCATAAAAATATACTCAAGTTTTGGAATAACTGTATGGAGATAAATAATTGAAAAAAACACTTCAGCTTATTAAGTCCCTAGTTATTTTTGTAATCCTAGCTTTACCAAGTCAAGCCATAGGTTTAGAAAATGGTTTGGTTGAAGAACGTTGTTATGAAAAGCCTTTATTTGGAGTGACTGAGATTTGGAAAACAATAACGGCTGATCAAAAAATGTTGAGCAGTATTGTTGAAAATAAAAAAATTATTTTTGAACTCTATCAAGCAATTCAAATTAAAAATCCATTAAAAGCTGAAATTAGTGGATCAAAAGTTTTTTCAATGAAACCCACAACTAAATTCTATATTAGTTCAGATTTTCTCAGTGCTTTGGAAAATCCTCGTATTGCAAAAATGAACTCGCAAAAAAATCAAAGTTGGTGGATTTCACAAATAATGAATTTGCACAATTTTATTTCTGAAAACAGCACTGATTCTGAGCTTAATGATGATGAACTGAAATTCTTACAAAAATTACAGGATGAAACTCAATTACTTTCAGAAATGTACGATAAAGTAGCAATAGAAAGATTTACAGAATCAAAAAATAATTTTTTTCTAGGATATATCAAATCCAATCTAATCCAAGATATTTATCTTTTATGCTCTTATAGCTTTTATAATAATTTCAATGCAGATTTTCAACTCAAAGCCCCAGAAGATTTATCATTTATTTTAGAAATTGATGATACTCAAGTGTTGGAATTAGAAGACCAAATCTTAGGTGCCAGACTCTCTGGGCAGGGTGACTTTAGCTCTGTAAAAAATTGCATTTCGACTGGCCAGTTAACATTAGAATGTAGCATAATACCTCTTAGCTACGATAACGTTGTTCTTTTAATTCTGTTAAAAAAACTAACAATCAAGGAGCGCTACCAACTGTCAAATGCAAAAAAAATTGGTTTTTCTAATTGCATTATTTCTGAAATTCAAAATTCCAGGAATAATGGGGGAGTACAAGTAAAGGAATTTTTAAAAGGCTTAGATAAAGAATTGCGAACTGCGGTGATTGAGGGGATCAATACGGCAAAGACTAGTGAAAAAGGTATTGATAGTGCCGTTACCCAAAGTCTTTTGGGTATGGCTGAAGTCTTTATAAAGCCAAAAGCTAAATTGAAATCTATTAATGCTCTAACATGTGAGCTTGAATTTCAAAATTTAAATATTATGAATTGAGATTAAGTTCAGCTCATGTTTTTTACTAACAGTTTATTCTTGCTTATCATTTTCCCCTAATTTATTTTTATTTACTTATAATTTATTTCTCACCTAAATTATTAACATATTTGGCATTGTCAGACAAACTTGACGTCTCATTGGATGATGCCTAATTTTGATGAATGACAACAGAAAAGCCACTTATGAAGAGTCTGAGGGATGGTATGCAGGTATAACTGCAGATATGTTTGGCTAGTAAAACTGGGGATTTTGAACAAATCAAAATCCCCAAATTATGTATACCCCAGTAAGGAATCCTACGTTGAGGCTTTAGGTGGATTGGGGTATGTCCACCAAACTCCCTGCAGTAGTTTAAATATTAAACGTTAGAAGCAAATATTATATCCCTCACATAATATAAATAGTATTTAATTTAAAAAAATCTATATATTTTATAGGAATTGGTTTTTAAATATAGCATAGATTATTCATTAAAATGTATTTTTAACATGTAGTGAACAAAATATATCTAAAACTATTTATTGAGCATATATATAATCTACGTTTAAGGTAGTGATATGATTAATCGTATCACAAAAATTGTAATATTTTTTTTGTTGCTCTCTAATCAAGTTGTTGCTGAAAGCCAGAGTAAACTTAGAGATTCAATATCAGATGTAAACGCTAATGTTCTATTCATGCGCCATGCTCTAGCACCTGGTTTTGGGGACCCTATTAATTTCTCAATAAATAATTGTAATAGTCAAAGAAATTTAGACAAAAGAGGTAAGGCGCAAGCGCAAGCTATTGGTGCGGCAATCATTCAAAGTGGTTTCCGCTTTAATCAGATATTATCAAGCGAGTGGTGTCGTTGTAAGGAAACTG
>Ga0206124_10001857_pt1 | contig 16224 bp, 7 predicted proteins | sample Helgoland_Spring_3_FD_148671 | JGI IMG/M metagenome (GOLD analysis project Ga0206124, IMG submission 148671) | Pelagic subsurface seawater microbial communities from Kabeltonne, Helgoland, North Sea - Helgoland_Spring_Bloom_20160321_2 | ecosystem: Environmental > Aquatic > Marine > Epipelagic ... | reverse complement strand
GATGAAAATGTTTCTTTTTATTCCTTCTCGATCGATGACTCCTCTTCTCTTCTCTCTCTCTCTCTGACGACGCCAACGACTGCTCTGTTTCTGCTGCTGTTTCTGTACTGTTGTTGTTCTTCAGGGGTTTGTAAGGTCGTTTTTGATGACTGCAGCTTTTTAAAAGGCTGCAACAAAGTAGAAAGAGAAAGACTGAAGAAAAAGGAGAAGTTGAGAAATTTGGATGAAAAGAAAGGAATTTAATTGGAGAAAAAAGAAAGAATTTCCACACACACAAAAGACACAAACTTCGCTTCACGTCAAACGCACCTACTCATAAATAAATGAATAAATAATGTTTGCGACGACCAAGAAGAGTTTTATTACGACTGACGCGAACGCTTTTGGTGGTGGAACGCTGCTGTTGTCCTCGTCGTCTCTGTTGTCGAGGCGAAGACCGAAGAAACAGACGGGAAGAGGCTTTGAGTTTCTGACGGCCCGGCGGGATGAAGACGACGAGGATGAAGTTGAAGTTCAACAAGAAAGACGACATAGACAACAAAAACGACGTAAACGACGAGAGATTATGACCAAGACACTCGCGTCGTGTGCATTGACAGAGATGATGCTCTTTATTACGCGAGAAGAACAAGAAGGAGAAGCTCGAGCGGCTGATGAAGGAGGAAAAATGTCTGACTTCAGCAATCTGAAAATACTCCTCTCGGAAATAAAGCGAGCGGACGCGGAACTCTCGCAAATGATTGGGCAGCTACAAAGAGCGAGCGATGTTGGCACGGACGCACCTTTAGAGCTCATGTCGTACGTGTTTGAAAACAGAGACTCGGCGATTTACAATTTCCAAAAGAACGCTCTGAAGCTGGACGCGTTCGTCGACGCGGAAGAGTTAACGCCGATTGAAGCCGCCGTGTGGGACTCTATCCCGCAAAAGAACGGAGGGGGCGTGCACACGCCTTTTATAGTGACGCCGAACGAGTTCGTGTGCGCGCTTTATTCGTGCGTGAATAGTCCAGACGCACCGCCGTCGACGGAAGCGGCGTTGACGATTGACATGTTGAGAAAAGGCGGAGCGATGGGGAAGAGGAAAGATAAACGCATCACCTCGGAGGGGTTGTTGTTGACCGCAGAAGACGCGAGAGGAAAAGTGCAACGGTATTTAGAGATTTTAGAAAGTAGCGGGATTTTTAGTAGAAGCAGCAGCAAATAAGTACAGTACTAGTGAATAGACACTTGACAACAACAACAAGTACTACGACACATTTAGGTTTCTCGTCGTCTACATTCCCTCGGATTCGATAAGAGTTAACATGGCTTTAACGATTGAGTTGTCCATGGATATGGGGCCGGGTGAGTTTACTTTATTCGTCAAAAGTTGATCAATTTTCTTGCGCAACTCACGCGCTAACACGCCAATCTTTGCCGGGGCATTAAATTCGCACCAATCGTCGAGAACTAATTTGCCTTGTTCGTGTTTCACGTCTAATTCGCCTCCGAACAAGAGCAGCGGATAGCTTCCGACCATGGTACAATCGCGAACAAAAACCTTCGAGGTTTGAACGCGATCACCGTAAACTAACCACGTCGATTCGTACTTGCCGACGTTGAAATTTACACTCGTTGGGTGCAAAAATACTCTGCCGACGTCTCGAGAGTAGTATTTCATCTCTCTCCCCGAGGCCATTTTCTCGACGGCGCCGCCGATCGTCTTGGCGTATTTTGCAACGGGATGTTGCGCTCGTACGAGTTTTGGGTACAGTCCAGCAACGAGCGCGGCTTTGATGATTCGAGAAACGTTCGAGTTCACGTCCACTTCGTCTTTTAAACCACCTCCGATGTTGCCATAACTACTATTCGTCGTGTCGTCTTTCGCGCGCCCAAATCGTTTGACGCGAAGCGCATAGTTTCGCGAAACAAATCCCAAGTCGGACAAAATCTGCGCAAAGTCCACTCGCGATTGCAACACAGCCTCTAAGGCTTGACTCGAGAGATAATTTTCGTCGCAAAAGCGTCTCTCTGCGCCTCTTCCGCCGCGTTTCTTGGCGTTTAACCACCCATCAAAGGCATTGACGACGGCCAAGTGGTCGGATTTACCAACCGCGAACGCCCGTTTTTTCTTCTCGGCGTCTTCTCGATTATCTTTCGGAGAGTAAAACAAAGGACGTCCGGACATTGCGCTCGCGATGGTTAACATCGGGTCTAAACATCCCAACAAAGAAGCGTAGACGAGCATCTTACCCAGTCGCGGGTCGCACGGCATGTGCGTTAAATGCTTACCTAACGGCGTGACAATTTCTTCGGTGTTATTTACGAGCGCCATCGCTTTCAAATCCTTCAATTCTTGAACGGCGAGGTCCAGCGCATTTTCATCCGGAGGCGTCAACGCGAGCGAAAGCGTTTCTTTCGCCGTTCCAGATTCTGGCGCCATACTTTTAATATTCAAAACTAACGACTGAAGTGGCGTTCTCAACATTTCCGGTGCTTGCGTCTTCTCGAAGTTTGCAAATTGCGTGCGCGAGAACAGTCGAAAACACGCGCCCGGCGTCGTTCTCCCGGCTCTCCCGCGTCTCTGCTTCGCTTGAGCTTTGGAGACCCAGCAGTCTTCCAAGCAAGATAGACCTCTCTCCGAATCGTATCGCATTTCTTTTTGCCGTCCCGTATCGATAACATATCGAATATCGTCGATTGTAACTGAAGTTTCTGCGATATTTGTCGCCACGACAATCTTACGCACGCCGAGCCTTGGCTTTTGAAAAATTCTTCGCTGTTCCGCCGCAGAAAGCTGACCGTACAAAGGAAGAAAGTCTAGCTCACCGACTTCGGAAACCTCTAGCAAGCGCGATTGCTCGAGGACGCGAATGAGCTTCAAAATTTCAGCTTGGCCAGGCATGAAGATTAAAAATGCACCGTACGTATCTTTCTCCATCGGTTTGCCTCCTTTCGGGACGATGCTTTCCATGCCTTCTTTGAATTCTTTACGAATAATCGCAGAGAGTGTATTTTCAATCAGTTCATAGTTCAAAACGGATTCGTCCACGTTTTGAATGGAGCGCTTTACATCATCGCTGTAGTTCTCTTCCAAATGCTTTCTCGCTAAAGCGAGTTCGGTTTGACGCTCTCGTTCTTCCTCTTCTTTCCTTCGTTTCATGTTTTCGTCCGCGGTAGTTTCGTTGTTGTCGATGTTGTTATTGTTCGTCACGGGAGAAAGCTTCGGAATAGACGCACGTTTTTTTGCAGCCTGGTTTTTATTCAAAGCCCAATCCTCTGCATCATCGTCGTCGTCGTCGTCGTCACTATCCGATGTGTCATCCTCGTCGTCTTCATTATCTTCATCATTTTTGTTCTTCTTCTTTTGTTTCTTGGAAGAAGCGACAATTTCGTCCAGCTCGGCTACGTCCCAGCTTTCTGGGACTTCACGATCGGCTTGTCGGTTGTCATCGTAATCCTCGTCGTCAGAGGAAGACAGAAGTGCATTCGGATCAACGATGTCTTCCTCGTTTTCAAGCAGAGCTAGTTGCCTTTTCTTTTCCACCGCGGTCTTGGCGTACTTTGATTTTTGACCAACTAAAAATCTCGTCTCTTGGAACACGTCTTCTAGGTAGTATTCTTTCACGGGGTGCGTGAACCCAGGAATGGTGATTTTGGACGTTTCCACGGCTTTGATTGCATTTTCGTTCGCTCGTTTTGACGGTTTTTGAAAGTAGTCAGCAAACAAATCCGCATCGGCAGTCGCGGACATGAGAACGAGTTTCAGATTTGGTCGCTTTTGGACGACGCGTCTGAGAAGTAGAAGTAAAACGTCCGAATCGACGGAGCGTTCGTGAACTTCATCTAAAATGACGTGCGTGACGCTTTCTAAAGTTGGATCGCTCAGCAATCTTCTCAGTAAAATACCAGTCGTGCAAAACAACAAGCGCGTCTCTTTACTCGTTTTCGATTCCAGACGCACGGAGTAACCGACGACGCCTCCAACTTTTTCGTCTCTTTCGTTTGCCACGCGCTCGGCTAAACCAATAGCGCTAATCCTTCGAGGCTGCGTACAAATAATATTCGTTTCGCCACCTTTTTGATTAAAAATCGCGTTCTCGAGAATAAACTGCGGTACTTGCGTCGACTTCCCGCATCCAGTTTCCCCGGAAAGTACAACCACGGCGTTACTTTCGACGAGTTTTGTAATTTTATCTCTGGATTCCGACGCGGGTAAGTTGTTTCGAACGGTTTGCATTTTAAAAGCCGCCGAGTGCTTGTTGGATTTGCAATCGCGTTGCCATAAATCATACGCATCTTTCAAACGCGCGCTTTCTTGTTCGATTTGAGCTCGCGAAAGTTGATTTCGCGCGTTGTTGCGTTTTTCGTTGTTCTTGTTTCTGTTCGTGTCTCCTTGCTGGTTTGCCAAAAGTCGCGGCGGCGGTGTAAATGCTGCCGCGTTTACACCTCTTGGTTTTGGTACCGCTGAAGACGACGACGATAACTTTTGCGTTGCTTTTGTCGTTGCAGATGATTCGGTGTTGCTGTTGGTAGATCTCTTTTTGCTTAACTCCGTGCTGATTGCATCGATGACTGAATACATGCACGGCCCCGACCCACTTTCCACGCATTCCAACGCCGCTGCGACCGCTACTTCCAAACACGTCGCAATCATTTCCCTATCACTACTATTACTGCTACCACCACTACTACTACTGCTATCTATATAAGATAAATATATCAGTGGAGGTGCGGTTTGGGGATAACCAAGCACATTCGTAAATGTTACGAGCACTTTATTCTCCACGGATACAGAAATAGCGCATTCCTTATCGTCTTTCTTCACGTTCTCATCTCCGTATATAGATTCAATCGCGACAGTTTCGTCTTCCCAATCTTCGTTCTTTTGTTTCTCTAGACGAATCGTAAACTTTGGACCAACTCTATTTCGATACGCAACAATCATCGGCGATACTGAAGAAGAAGCAGGAAGAGAAGAGGCAGTTTTGACTGCATTCTCTGATTCTTCGACGGAAAATCCGCGTTCCCAAAGAATTCTAATATCTCCGCTATCTTTCGCGGGAACGCTATTACTCTCTTTCCTAGACGCCTCCATCGGTTTATTAGCGTTGTTCAACAAAACTATTGGATCGTTCATAGCTTTTGGCGCAAACTTTGCCGGTAATCGCGATTCTGGAATGTTAATGACTAACCAGTCCAAGGCGCTCTCGTAGGCAAAATCTTTCGATTGTTTCACGGCGATGGTCGCGTCTGATTTCTCAAAACCACACTCTTCCAATCTCTTCGTCAGCGCTTCGACTTCCGGGTTTGCAATTTCTTCGTCCGTTTCGTGCAACACGGAAAAGTCGTCGTACGATCGGTGATGTTGCGTAATCGTCAAAGACTCTTCGCTTTCAAACGTTCGGAGTAGTTCTTCAACCATCAACCTTTTCTCTTCGGACATGTGTAACGTCGGAATGACCCGTTTCGGTTTCGGTTTCCTATTTTTCCTCTCTAACTCTCTCTTTTCTCTTTTTTCCTTCTTCTCTAATCTCGTTTTCTCTTCTTTCTCGTAATTTTCAAACCTCTGTTTATAGTCGTGCGGAAGCAACCTTTGCAAAGGGAGATTCGTCGCGTATCTCGCCAACGCCAACGTCGCCCCTCTCTGAATCGCCTCTTCTTTTGACGGCGCCGCGTCGTTCATCCACAACACAATATCTGAATCTGGTTTATATTTATCCGGCAAAACAACCTTACAAATCCATTTATTATCACCGGTAGTAGTACTACTCTCTTTCTTCTCTTGCGGCACGTATCGCGGCTTCCGGATGTCCTTCTTCTTATTCGCAAACTCCTCCAAGATCGTTCTCGGTTGTTTCACCGACGCTCTCACCACCGGTGCCGTATCCACGATAATTTTCTTCGCGCTTCTATCTTTCGGATTTGTTGTCGTTGTATTTATATTTATTGCGGACGGATCGATGCCTTTCGCTTTATCGCTTTGCTGTTTGCTCTTTTCCGCCAACTTCATTTCTAGCAAATCTTTCTGCTTTTGCGCCAACATCTTCACCGCATCTTTCGCATCTATTTTTACTTCTTTCCCACCACTTTCCGCATTAAATTCCTTCTCTAACTCTTCCTTGTGATGTCTTTCGATGTGCATTTTCAATCGGTCTCTCTGTTTAAACGGATCTCGATCGCAATACGGACACTGTAAATCAATTTTCTTCAACTCCGACCAATTCGCGTCCGCTTTGTTGCTCATCCCTCCGGTGGCGACGATGCCTTTTTTCTTCTTCATCAGCTCTTTCCTCGGACCGCCCATTTTGTTTTTAAGATTACTCCTCTTTAAAACTTACTTATCTTCGTATTATTGTTGCGCGATGATGCCATTCTTTATGTCTTGGTGAGGTGATGATATAAAGAGAGAGATACTAATTATGTGGACGTTTCTACTAAATATTACAACATGGCGGCGAGTTCATCCGCGGCGGAACTGGTCGCCTCTTTCGCTTTGACTTGATTTTTAATCGCGGTTAAATCCCTGGGCATTTCATCTTTCGCGAGGAAGTTTAACCATTGATGTAAAATAGCCTTCTTTTGCCCGCGGTATCGGCAGACGGTTTTCAATCGCAAAGCTTTGAGTCTCGTTTCGTTATCGTTGTTGTTGTCGTTCTCGTCGAGAATAGAAACGCACTGCTCCATGATTTGGACGTCCTCTTCCATGGACGTCGGTAAGCTTTGCAGTAATTCTGTGATTCTTCCGATTAATACTTGTCGGTAGAGCTGGTCGTTGTCGTTGTCCGGTTGCATGACGTTTTGCACGATGAAGGAAAACATCGCGTGGTGCGCCTCGTCCCTCGCGAAATTCCATCCTGCGCGTATGCTTTCGTCTAAACCGGACTTATCCCAATCAAACTTGTTCACGTCGGCTTTATTCTGACCCATGGCTTCTAAAATGTGCTGACGACGTTGTTCGACGATGGCATACGCAACGCCTTTGGAGTATTCGAGAGGAATAGCCATGGCGTTTTGCTCGGAACTTCCGGCGTCGACGAGTTTTTCCGAAAGCCAAGTGGCAGATTCCGGTAACGTTCTCCATAACTCAACCGTATCGCGAGGGTTTCTAGATTCCGTGACGAAACCACCGAATAGGAGAAAGGTGTCTGAATCCGCCACGGCGTACGAGACGGTAATTTCATCTCCGGGTTCTAAATCTCTTCTGGCGACGAGTTCCACGCCGTCTGGTTTGTTCTTTTCCTGTTCTTGTTCGGACGGAGCTTCTTCGTGTTGTGACGTTGTTTTCAAGTTCATTCCTTCTATTTCCTTTTTCTTCTTTTCGCTATAAGCTGGCCGCCAAAACGCCGCCGGGTCCACGTGCGTGTGATTACACATGTCGATAAACGGCGCCACGAACGCTCCTGACGGAGGCATTCGTCCCTCGTTATTCCCCACGTCTCCAATGTCCGCGTCAATCTCAACCGCTCTCGATCGCGCGTTCGCCATCGCCCACGCCCACTCTTTTTTCGTCCAATTCCTACAACTCCTCGTCGCGGTCGTCTCTTCCTTTTTAAAGTGCATCTCCACGTTCACCGAATCCCTCGCCAACGTCTTCGCACACGTCCCGATGGCGTCCGCGAATTGCATCTCCTTGATCTCCTCCGTCGTCCACGTCCCGCACGTCGGCGAATCGATAACTTTCGGCAACGCGTTAATGTACGGGTAAAACTCCGATTTCTCTTTCAAATCTCTCTGTCTCAATAACTCCGCCGCTAACCGTTCCGACGACGTCGCTTGCTCGAACGGAGGTAAAGAATCACCGCCGGTGCCAACGCGTAATCCTTGCGTCCCGACGCAACACGCAAAAGGGACGAACAAAATTCGCTCTCCTTTTTTAATCATCGTCGGGGCGTCAACATTAGTATTACTGTTGTTGTTGTTATCATCATCATCATCCGCAGTTCTGCAATACACTCTTCGATCGAACTCTTTCTCACCAGTAGTTTCGTCATCATCACCATCATCGAGGAGTGCGAGGTGTCCTTTAGGGGTTTCCACTTTATAAGAGTCGATGGATTTGATGTGGACTTTGCTCAACTCGCACCCTTTTTGTTCGCACCAGAGAATAAACTCTCGCAGACGTCGATCGTTTTTATTCCCAAAAGCGAGAGTGGTAGCAGTCGCAGTCGTAGTATCTGACGACATTATTATTCGTGTCTGTTCTTATCGTTTTGTGATAGAGTAAGAGATTGTATTCTAGAAAACTTCTTCTTTTTTCTTCTTCTGCGCTTTCGTTGTGAAAAAAATTGAAGGTTGAATTTTGCATGCACAGTAAATCACATAATTAAAAACGATAAAAGTAAACGCTATATCATCAATCACCATCATCTATCTCTCTATCTATTTTCGCATCATCAAAAATTTAGATTCCGTCAAAGGAGTAATGCACATCGTCGTCTCCTCTTGGTCTTTGACGAACGCTTGTTTCATCTTTCGCATTTCCTCGCTAATATTTTCGAGAGATTTGAACGCCGCTCTCGCCTGTTTTTTGTAGTGTTTGGCTTTTTCGTCCGCTTTGCGCGAGTTTTCGAGAACGAGTTTTGCCGTCAAGGCGGTTTCTAACAGGACGGAGGAGTTTTCGTCGTCGTTGGTATTCATTGGAACTTCCGTCGTTTCCGCGGGTGTGTTTTTAGGAGCTTTGTAACCGTCGAGGATTTCGGAGGAGGAAGGTGGTGGAGGAGGAGAAGATTCGTCGTTCTTCGCCGCGCCAGTTTGCGACGGCGTCTTGAACGAGAGCGATTGCGCCGGAAAGTCCACCGACGTCGCAGTCGTCGTGGCAGAGCTGCTGCTATTCTTCTTGCTGTTGCTCTTTTTCATTTTTGTCGACTTCTTTTCTGATTCTTTGTTCAAGGAAGAAGAGCGTTTCTCCTCCTTCATTCTCGCCGATAATATTCTCTTCTCTTGTTTCATCCGTAACAACTCTCGCTCTTCCAATTCGCACTCTTTACGTAAACGCATTCTTTGCGCGTCTAAGTGATAAGATTCAATGGCATTTCTGTGTAACGGCGGTAATTGTCCTTTCGGTGCGAGTGGATACACAGAAACTCTTTGAGCGTTGCGACTTTGGCGGCGGTGCTGATGGAAATCGTCGTCGACGTCGTAAAACATTTCATCCTCTTCAGTCGTCGTCGCGTGTCTCGCGTGCGGTGGAAGATGCTGCGGTGGATTATGCACGTAAATGATCTTTTCGCGAACCGCAGTGGCGTTGGCTTCAGATGACGATGGACGTCCATCTTCGATGGTTTTCGTCGACTGCGACGTCTCCTTCGGCGCCGGAGACTTCATCGCCTTCAACTTTTCAATTTCCGTCTTCAATTCTTTCACAACCATTTGCATGTTTTCTATCGTCGTCTCGTAGTGTTCGCAGGACTTTTCTAAAGCTTCCTTCTCTTCCATAGTTGCAGTCAATCTTTCTAACGTCGCTTTATGTCGAACAGCGAGCTCGTAATTTTCACCTCGAAGCGTTTTCGCATCCTCTTCCAAACTCGATTTGTTCTTCAAAATTTCAATTTCAGCTTGCATCTGCGTCAATTCGCTCGTCTTGGACGCTAAAAGTGCCGTTAACTCTTCGTTTTGCGCCTCGAAATACTCTTTGATGGCGCTCGTATCCTCTTCATTCTCATAGATTGGATGCATTTCTGCTTCTTGATGAATCTCTCCTCGTGGCGCGGCGAGTTGCTTTTCAAGCGTCTGTACTTGCCGTCTCGAAACCGTCAATAAATTTTCGAGCTTTTGTATTTCATTCGTCGCTTCTTCCAACTCGCTGGTCATTTGCGCCGTTTTCTCCACCGCATTTTCAGTCATTTTCTGCATTTCAGATGATTTCATGAGCGCAGTCTTCGCTTCATCTTTCAACCCGTCGGTTTCGTGCATAGTATTTTCGAGTCGCTGCGATAAACTCTCTTCCACCGCTTTCGAGGCGGTCAATTTCTCCATCAATTCGATATTCTCGAGCTTCAATTCTTCATATCTCGCGGGAATCTTAGCGTAATCGTACGAATCAGAGATATTAGTATCATCGTCGTCACCATCATCAATTTCACCGTGAACTTTTGTCTCTTTACACCACGCTTCGAGAACTTTCACTCTCGAGTTTGCTTCGTCGACTTCTTTTCGCAAGAAATCGCGATCGCTATTGGCGGATTCAATCTCTTTATCCAACTCCTGTATTCGCTCGTACGATTTCTTCAAGCGAACGTTCAACGTTTTATTCGTCGTGTCGACTTTTTCCAAGGCTTCGTCGACTGCTCGCTTTTCTTCCTTGAGTTTCGCTACGTCCAAGAGTAATTCCGTGCGCTCGTCCTGTTCTTCGTTGACGCGTTCGAGCTCGTCTTGTAAGCGCTCTATTTCGTCTTCTAAATCAGCTGCGCGCGTATTTTCGAGCTCTGCTTTCGTCCACCAAGTAAACGCTTCGCATTCGTACTTCTTCATATCGTTCCCGAGATGATTTATCATTTCAAGCATGTCTTCCTTCTCTTCGTTGTATTTCGAGATTAAATCTATTTTCTTTTGCTTCTCTTCTTCAAAGAGATGTTCAAAAATTTCCACCTCATCCGCCAACAGACCGTTACGACTTTCCATATTTTCGACTTCCTTTTCGTTCGCTTCTAATTCTGCAAAAGACTGCTTCAAAGTCTCCAACGCGGCGACTTTGAAAAGCATTTCAGACTGTAAATCTTCGTATTTTTGTTCCCACTCGGTCTTTTCAGACTGCGCGATGTTGAGCTCGTGTGTGCGTTCGGTCAACGCCTCCTTCAAAGATTCCATCTTCATCTCTATTTCGCCTCCACCTTTTACTCTTTCTTTCAACATCTCAACCTCGTGTTCTGCAGACTCCAAAGCATCTGCGAGGGTAGCGCACGCGTGCGAAAGTTCGGAAACTTTCTCATCTTGCTCTCTGTACTCCTTCGCGAGTTTCGAAAGCTCCGCGTTCTTCGCGGACATCGAATCCGCCAACTCTTGCTGCAACTGAAGCATCTGCACGTCTTTACCTTCATTCTCTTCTTTGAGCGATGCAACTAACGATTCGTACTCGTCGAATTTACTATTACTGTTACTTTCTTCCACTTCTTCTGTTTGCACGGATACACTCGCGACGCTTTTCTTCTTATCTTCCATCTCCTTCATTTTTTGGCCCAATTGCGTCCGTAACGCTTCGTTTTTCCGTCGCTCACTCTCCAAAGTCTCCACCGTTCGTTTCGCTTCGTCTGTTTTCTCGTCTAAGAGTGACTGAACTTTATTCAAAGCTTCGACTGCTTTCTCGTTGTCCTTCTTACGCTCGTTTTGTTCCTTCTTCAATAATCGATTTTGCGCATCATCGTTTTCCTCTTCGAACGTTTTCAGTAAATCCGATTTAACCCGGTCAACTTTAGTATCGACTTTTTCTTTCGTCGCGATAGCTTCTTTTTCTCCTTCCTTCTTTTTGTTGTCTTTAATAAATAAGAGTTGGAAGAGCGATTTTATCGAAGTGTCCGCTTTATCCGCAATTTTCAAAACTTCTTCTTCCTCGTTCTTGTCTCCCGGCTGCTGTTGCTGGTCTCGCGTAGGAGCAGAAGTACTCGCTTCTTCACCACTGTTCATCGTCGTCGTCGTCGATATTCTCTCTCTGAGCGTCAGAACGTACTCGTCTAGGGAAGCGAGCAAACTCTTAACTTCAACTTCGTTGTTGGAATCTCTCAAGGCGTCGGCTATGGAGTTTTGCGTCTTTTCGATCGCCCTGACTGATGGTTTCGCCGTCGTTGGCGCCGTCATTCTTTTACTACGATGGAGTTGTTGCGTCTGTGCGACCGTGTTCAACGCGTCGACGAAAATATCCTCCTCTTCATCTTCAATCACCATCGTTCGCGCTTTTCCGCCGGTAAACGGAGAAGCCGCCGTGCCTTTCTCGCTCGAAAGCGCTCTCAAACGTTCTGCCGTTTCCGTCGCTGATTTCTTCACCGCTTCCCATCTCGGCGAGGCAAAGATTCCAACGTTGTTGTTACCATCGTTGACTGTCGAAGTTGTTGCAAAACGAAACGAAGATGACGACGACAGCGATGATTGCTTCGCTGGAGCCGTTAAAGGCGTCTTGGCGCCAAAATCGGTATCGACGCTCGCGCTTCTCGCTCGTTCCGCCGCCGTCATCAAACTCTTCTTCTCCTCTTCCAACTTCGCAATCTTCATCTCTGCTTTCATCTTGTCCTCTTTTAACGTCTCGTACACTTGAGTCACCTCGCTCATCTTTCTCGACGACCTCAACGAATATTCCACCTCGTCTGATTTCATCCGTTCCAGCATCAACTTGTAACTCGCGTTCTCTTTCGCCGTCTGTAACAAGTCCATCAAAACCGTCTTCGTTTGACCCTCGTTCGATTCCTTCAACAGCTGCTCCGCGATTTCCTCCACGCTTTTTGTTGTTCTTTTCTTATTATTATTATCATCGTCAACGACTGATGGTGATGATGATGATGGAGGCGGTGTCGTCATCTGTTCCACGTACACTTTCAAGCTCGGTCTCGTCAATTCTCCAGTCGTCAAATGCCTTCTCGTTGGCGTCGTCGCGTTGCCTCCTCCATCAGAATACTCCCCGGAATGTAAGGGCGACGATGCGTTATTCGGAGAGAGCACTTGCGAGAGCGGACTTCTCCTCTTTCTCATCGCGTCGTTTTCGTCGTCGTCCTCCTCGTTGCTCTTCTTGTTCTTAGTAGTAGCATTAGGGGACTTTGAAGAAGCGGTCGTTCTTTTTTCATCCTCTCTCGTCGTCGTCATCTTCGAGACCAACGACGACGAAAAAGACTTTGCGGTGGTGTTCAAACGACTCTTATTCCTCGTCGAGATTGTCATCTAAAATTCTTCTTCTCGTCTTTTTTGTCTTCTCTCAGAGCAGTTTCGCGCGGTTTGTTATTTGGAGGATAAATACGCGGGCAGTAGAGTAGTAGTAGTGTGCGTTGCTTCGTCACGAGACAATTTTGTGACCGTTTAACTCTTCTCTCATCGCAGAAAAAAAAGAACAAAATCTGTCTGAGCTGTCGCTTGTGTTTTTAAATTTTTCTCATCAGTCAGTTTCTCTGCTCTAAATTATACACCATCATAAACGACTCCGGAAGCTTTGCGAGTAAAAAGAGCGTTTGATATCGTTTTATGGCAGAAGAAGAAGGATTCTTCCTCCCAGGAGCAGGAGAAGAAGAAGAAAAAGAAACGATGATGAGAGCGAGATGCCGAAAGGAAGCGTTCGAGTATTCCGGGGTGATTCCTTCGCAATTGGTCGGGAAACATTTATCAGCATCATCAGTTCTTCTTTCTCATCAGAAGACGAACAACAATTCATTAGTAGTGTCGTCGTCTTCGTCTTCACTTTCTTTCGAGCAGCGCGTGATGCAGACGCAAGAGGGGTTGTTAGAACGATGCGAGAGAAGAGAAGAAGAAGAAGAAGACAAAGAAGAAGAAGACAAAGAAGAAGACAAAGAAGACAAAGACGAGAAAAAGAGAAATTCAAACGCCAACACCACCACCGAAAACACCAACCCGTTCGTAAAAACGCTGGAAAGAAGACGAGTCGAGGACGTTTTGAGAGAGAATTTTGAAGAGAACAACAACACCACCGCGAGCAGCGCGACGACGACGACGACGAGCGCAGCCTATCGACGTCTAAATAATAATAATAATAATAATAATGGGAAGAAGCTGGACGCGAACGTCAAGTGTATTCTGGACGCGTACGAAGCGTCGTTGGATACTAGAGATTCTTCAACCGCGGGGGGTTCACGCGTGAGAGTAGATTTCTTTTGCTTGTTTTTGTTTATGCACGGCATAAACTTACCGTCGGCAAAGTCGCCGATGAAAGCAAACGCGGAGTGGTACTCGAGCTTAGGAGGCGGGAACTCCGAGGAGGGTAATGATTCAGCGGAACAAAACAACGAACAACAACTAAAACAACAACAACAAAGAAGCGAACGCGATAAAGAAGAATTCGTGCGAATGAAGTTTTTAATCTCACATTGGAACGATATTAAAACGATTGCGACGAAAACGGACGACTTGATCGATTCTCCCGGGCTTATTAGCGCAAACTCGTGGGAGTGCTTCAAATACGTGTTTCAATTTTACGACGCGAACGAGATGAGAGAGATTGATGCCAAGAGCGCGAAAGAGAAATTGCAAACGGTACAAAACATCTATCGATTATTAGAGGACTCCTTGTCTTCGAAGATTTCATCTTTTTCCGGCGCGTTGAAGAAACCGTTCGAGTTGCGCGTGGAAAATTTGAAAAAGCAAACGTTTGCGCGCGAGTTAGTTTCCTCCGCCAGCACTAAAGAAGAAGAAAACGATGATGATGAAATAATCTCCTCGTGCTTGATTGCGAATTGCTCGGAGAGTACCGTGTATGTCATGGCGCCCGTGAAGCACGTTCGAATCGATAACGTGGTGGATTGTTCCCTATTCATCGGCTCGGTATCCTCGACAATATTTCTCACCAGATGTGAGCGCGTCCACGTCGTCTCGGCGTCGAAATATTTATTTAGCAAAGCGTCGCACGATTGTAACTTTAACGTCGCAGTGGAGAAACGTCCAATTTTCGTCGGTGACTCCCGAGGTTGCGTCGTGGGACCGTACAATTCCTACTACGGCGGGTTGTCGACGCACTTGAAAAAGTGCCGGTTGCATCCGGATTCGAAGGACATGACGGAGAGTTGGAAAAGCTCTCGGGTAATTAGCACAAATCCCGATCCCGATTCAGGTTCAGAGTCCGATAGCGACCTTAACAATAGTAACTTTAGCGTCTGCGTGCAGAAACCGGAAGATTTCGGGCCTTTCATCGTTCCGTTTTTGCCGTCCGAGGAGATTGCGTCGGGAACCGCCGCGGCGGCTGGCGAAAAAGGAGGAGGGGAGTATAATCAGTCGCACGATCTCGCGCCTTCCGCATCAATAGCATCACCAGTAGAAATTACGAGGGCGAACCCATTTCGCATTCCCGGTGAATACGTCACCTCTATGGACGAAAAAAACGAGCTCGTCGCCACTTTTCGCAAAGACATGGTTGAAAAAATGTCGAGCGGCGCGGACTCGGAAAAAGTCGCCATGATTCAGCGCGAGTTTCGAGACTGGTTGAAATCCACCGGTAATGCCAGACACGTCGGCGATTTGCTCAAGATGGAACGAACGTCGACGAGATAGAAGATACATTTTGTATTGTATTGTTGTTGTTGCTGATGTAAAAGTTGTAAAAATATTTGTGCTAACAGTATACTAGTAACTCTAATGCGTTGCGTGCGATAAAACACCCCTAAAACTACTCATATCATCGAGATGCCATTGGATTCGCGTGAATAGTCACCCTTTCTATCTTCACGTCCGTCAACGGTCTCATGGATTCGTCCACCTTCGCTTTCTCCATCATATCCAAAACCGGAAATCCATCGATGACTTTCCCGAAGATGGTATTCTTCCCGTCGATGTGCGGCGCTTTCGCGAACGTGATGAAAAACTGACTTCCATTCATATCTTTCCCGGCGTTCGCCATGGCCACTATCCCTCTGTTCGTGAATTTCAAGTGCTCTCGTATTTCGTCCTCGAACATTCGTCCTCCGTCGTAAATCGATTCGCCTCCTTTCCCAGTTCCGGTCGGGTCGCCGCCTTGCGCGATGAACTTCTTGATGATGCGAGTGAAAATCGTGCCATCGTAATAGTTGGAGGCGGCTAAAGCGAGAAAATTAAAGCAGGTCGCAGGCGCGTCTTCGCAGAAGAGTTCGAGTTTCAAGTCGCCGAGGGAGGTGTGTAAAGTCACCGACATTTATGTTATATAAGAGCGGGCTCGTTTCTGAAGAATTAATTAGGGGAAAACAACGGACATGTATGAAAGAATGGAAACGATTCGAAAATCTTCACTTTACTACTCTAACACTGATACACACTGAACAACATCAACATCAACATCAACATCAACAACGAGAAGTACTATGAGACGAAAGAATCCGCATCCTAAACGAGCGGAAAATGCGAGGACGGTTTTGAAGGTCCCGAAGGGGGAGAGAGAAGAGTTAAGGGAAAAAGAAGAAGAACCGTTGGTGTTGTGTTTGCAAATACCACCTGACGATGATGATGATGAAGATGATGAAGAAGAAGAAGAAGAAGAAGAAGAAGAAGAAGAAGAAGAAGAAGAAGAAGAAGAAGAAGAAGAAGAAGAAGAAGATGAGTATGAAATGGACGAACAGACACGAAAAGAAG
>Ga0206124_10001854_pt1 | contig 16236 bp, 8 predicted proteins | sample Helgoland_Spring_3_FD_148671 | JGI IMG/M metagenome (GOLD analysis project Ga0206124, IMG submission 148671) | Pelagic subsurface seawater microbial communities from Kabeltonne, Helgoland, North Sea - Helgoland_Spring_Bloom_20160321_2 | ecosystem: Environmental > Aquatic > Marine > Epipelagic ... | reverse complement strand
GGGGCAGATATTATAATTGTAGCTTTAGGAATCCCGGAGTATTTAAAAGCGGATATGGTCAAAGATGAAGTTGTAATTGTAGATGTGGGGATTAGTAGAGTTCCAGATGAATCTAAACCCAGAGGTTATGTTATAAAAGGTGACGTAGCATTTGACGAGGTAAGTAAAAAAGCATCTTTTATTACGCCTGTTCCTGGTGGCGTTGGCCCGATGACCATTGCGATGTTATTAAAAAATACCCTAATTGCAAGGGAGCGTGGGGTTAACCACTCGTAGATTTTTTAAGTATCAAGGTTACTCATTTAATCCGTCCATTTCCCAAGAAAGCATAAAGTATTTAATTTTTGCTTCATCTGGAATATTGGTAATATCAATGACTAAATTTGGGTTATATCGAAAGTTTTCTGGCAATTCTTTTTTATCTATGTTGATAAAAATATCACTCTCCTCTAAAAAGATAACGACCGTAAAGATGGTAGTTTCAATTTTTGAGATGGTATAATTTGCCTTGATGTCTTTAAATGTGCTGTTTAAATTAAGTCCTTTGTCTGTTTGATAACGGGCGTCGAAAAATTGAAAACTTGAAATCAAAGCATTGGGGTCATTGTTAAATCTCGGCGATATGGATAATAATTTAGTTCCATTCTTCTCAAAAATCTCCACCTCTCCTTGAGTTGGTAATTCATCATTTCGTGAATTAAGCCTTACAATAGAATCACTAGCAAAAATAGAATCGACTTCTTTTATTTTCATGCCTTTTGATAATTTGCCAACAGCAGTGTTAGATATTAAAAATGAATTTTTTTCTTCATCACACTGAATAAATAATACGCTTATAAAAGCAACCAGAAATATATTTTTTAACATTATTGTGTTTTTTGATAGTATTAATTAAACCAATCAAAACTACTAAAATTGACCTTGAATTTGTCAAGATATTGAAAAAACAAAATAAAATAATTTTGAATGATGATTTATAGAAATTAGTTAGACCCTCTTTAATGTTTTATCCTTTTTTTATAAGAATTAAAGTCTACGATATTTAGCTTTAAATTTTTACCTTTGTCCTAATGAAAAAAGAAATTAAAAGCTTAGTAGATAAAGGAGAAATGCTCCCTTTAATGGAAGCATTTTATACCATACAAGGAGAGGGGTATCATAAAGGGACAGCTGCCTATTTTATAAGAATTGGCGGTTGTGATGTTGGATGTCATTGGTGTGATGTAAAAGAAAGCTGGAACGCTGATTTGCACCCTCCTACCTCAATCGAAAAGATTGTAGTGAATGCTGCTAGATCTTCGAACACAGTGGTAGTCACTGGAGGGGAACCACTCATTTGGAATATGGAACCATTAACTCAAATGTTTGGAAAAAATAATCTAAAGATACATATAGAAACTTCCGGAGCTTATGATTTAACAGGTATTTGGGACTGGATTTGTTTGTCTCCAAAAAAAACAAAGTTGCCCAAGGAGAAAATATATCGTTATGCGGATGAGTTAAAAATTATCATTCACAATAAGTCAGATTTTAATTTCGCAGAAGAGCAAGCCAGTAAAGTCAACGAGTCCTGTGTTTTATACTTACAGCCAGAATGGAGTAAGAGAGAAAAGATGATTCCTGCGATTGTAGCTTATGTAATGAAAAACCCGAGGTGGAAGGTTTCACTTCAAACTCATAAATATTTGAACATTCCTTAATTAAAGTTTTTTATTTCTTCATTCTCTAGTTCTTTTAAACGTTTTTGAGCGCTTTTAACAAATATTCCTTTGGGTGGGTTATTTAAAAAGCGTTGATTTTCATTTTAAGGCCTTTTTTAGACATTTTAAGCGAGTTTTTAGATTTTAACAAATAGTTAATAAGTACCTAAAAATTGCTTTGTACGGCTTCAAATTAAGTGGGGGAAAGAGTATATTTGTTTTACATCAGTTGAGAAAGCTATTTTAACTGAATTTTAAAAATTAATAGTATTTAATATTTACACAAGAGCGAAGAACAAAAAAAAGGAAATTACGGGGCAGATAGTATTCAAGCATTAGAAGGAATGGAGCATGTTCGTATGCGGCCTTCTATGTATATTGGAGACGTTGGAGTAAGAGGGCTGCATCACTTGGTCTATGAAGTTGTTGATAATTCAATTGATGAAGCAATGGGAGGTCATTGTGATGCTATCGATGTCATTATCAATGAAGATAATTCTATTTCTGTAAAAGATAATGGTCGTGGAATTCCAGTAGATATTCATAAAAAAGAAGGGGTCTCTGCTCTTGAAGTTGTGATGACTAAGATTGGAGCTGGAGGTAAGTTTGACAAAGATTCTTACAAAGTTTCCGGTGGTCTCCATGGTGTTGGTGTTTCTGTAGTAAATGCCTTATCAAAAAAATTAAAAGCAGTTGTTCATAGAAATGGAAATATATATGAACAAGAGTATGAATTTGGAAAAACGATGTACCCAGTTAAACAAACTGGCACCACTGATTTTAGAGGAACCGTTGTTACCTTTCATCCGGATTCAGAGATATTTAAACAAACTATTGAATACAACTACGAAACACTTTCAAATAGGCTTCGGGAATTATCTTTTTTGAATAAAGGGATCACCATTTCCATCACGGACAAAAGAGAAAAAGATGAACAAGGAGAATTTATAACTGAAACATTTAAAAGTACGGAAGGGCTTAAAGAATTTATTCGTTTTCTAGACGATACGCGAGAGCCAAGGTTTGGGCATGTAATCTCAATGGAAGGAGAGAAAAAAGAGATTCCTGTCGAGGTAGCAATGATTTATAATACATCCTACAGTGAAAATTTACATTCATACGTAAATAATATTAATACCCATGAAGGTGGTACACACTTATCAGGTTTTAGGAGAGGACTTACGAATACATTGAAAAAATATGCGGACTCCTCTGGAATGTTAGACAAGCTAAAATTTGATATTGCAGGAGATGATTTTAGAGAAGGTCTTACCGCAATTATTTCGGTGAAAGTATCTGAGCCTCAGTTTGAAGGTCAGACGAAAACAAAACTTGGAAATAGAGAGGTTACCTCTGCGGTGAGCCAAGCGGTTTCTGAAATGTTAGAGAATTATCTTGAGGAAAACCCCAACGACGCAAAAACTATTGTGCAAAAAGTAATTCTTGCCGCACAAGCAAGACACGCAGCTAGAAAAGCTCGTGAAATGGTTCAGCGAAAAACAGTGATGGGAGGTATGGGATTGCCCGGTAAACTTTCCGATTGCTCTGAGCAAGATCCAGAAAAATGTGAAGTATTTTTAGTTGAGGGGGATTCGGCAGGTGGAACAGCTAAACAAGGTCGAGATCGAAATTTTCAAGCAATTTTGCCATTGAGGGGTAAAATTTTAAATGTTGAAAAAGCGATGCAACATAAAGTATTTGAAAATGAAGAAATTAGAAATATTTTTACAGCTCTTGGTGTTTCAATTGGAACCGAGGAGGATAGTAAGGCCTTAAATCTTGAAAAATTACGGTACCATAAAATAGTAATTATGTGTGACGCCGACGTAGACGGTAGTCATATTTCTACACTTATTTTAACTTTCTTCTTCAGGTACATGAAAGATTTAATTGAGGCTGGTCATGTTTTTATTGCAACTCCACCTCTTTATCTAGTAAGAAAAGGAGCTAAAAAGAAATATGCTTGGTCTGATGAAGAAAGAGAGGAGATACAAAATGAGTTTGGAGAGGGTTGTAAAATTCAACGTTACAAAGGTCTTGGAGAAATGAATGCTGAACAGCTATGGGATACGACTATGAAACCTTCTGATAGAACCTTACGCCAAGTGGTCATCGATAATGGAGTTGAAGCAGATAGAGTTTTTTCAATGTTAATGGGAGATGAGGTTCCGCCGCGTAGAGAATTTATTGAAAAGAATGCGGTTTATGCAAATATTGACGCGTAATAATTCCGTAAAATTTTTTTTTATATTCTTGACGCTTATCACGTCATCTGTCAAATCTCAGATAGATGTAACAGATGCCGTTAACGATATGTTGTATATATCTAGTAAATATGTTTCCTCTGCTGCAAGTGCTTCTGTTTATCAGTCTTCCTCTTCTTGGTTTAGTTCTGCTGAAAGTGTCGGTAAATTTAAACTAGATGTATCATTACATGTTAACATTTTGCCGATTCCAAACAAGCAAAAAACTTTTCTAATAAATAATAATGAATTGTCAACGATGGAGCTTAGAGGTGCTCAAACGGCCAAAATTCCTACAGCTTTAGGCGGGCATACAGAAACTTTTTTTGATTTCGATATCGATGGAGAGGCCTACGAATGGCAGGCTTTTGAAGGAATTAAACAAGATGTGGTGGCGCATCCCTACATGCAAGCAAGTGTTGGTTTATGGAAAGAGACCGATGTAACGTTACGGTATTCTCCAAAAGTTACAATTAATACCTCCAGCTACGATATTTTTGGAGCAGCAATAAAGCATACCTTAAGTCAATATTTTAGAAAAGAAGCTACAGATTCTGATCCTATCGAGTTAGCTGTATTAGCATCTTACTCTGTATTTAATCTAAATTTATTTTTTGATGAGGTTGCCATAGAGCCTATCGATCCGAAACCTGACAGTGTTCCACTTACCACAATAAATTCTATGATAATTGATGCTAACTCTTTATTGTTTCAAATAGTTGCATCAAAAAAGCTTCATAAACTAGAATTTACAGGTTCTTTAGCTTACACCTATAACAAGTTTAATTATAAATTGGGGGGGTATCAAGGATTGTTTTTAGATGTGTTTAATGAATTGCTGTCCTTTTTAGATGAGAGTAAAACAGATTTTAAAGGTGACTTTGGGGTCAATTACTATTTTAATAAGTTTTATGTTTCTTCTATGCTATCTTTAGGGAAATTCCCTAATGTTAACTTAGCGTTGCATTATAAATTTTTCTAAAAAACACCATACTTTTTTTTATCTTTTTTTTCAAAAATTTACGTAAATAGTGTAACTTTGCAACTTCCAAATCAAGGAACAATATTACTTTAATAAAATAAAAATTATGAAAATTACAATTGTTGGAGCTGGAGCTGTTGGCGCTAGTTGTGCTGAGTACATCGCTATTAAAAATTTTGCAAGTGAAGTAGTGATTTTAGATATCAAAGAAGGTTTTGCTGAAGGAAAAGCAATGGATTTGATGCAAACTGCGTCACTCAATGGATTTGACACAAAAATAGTAGGGGTAACAAACGATTATTCTAAGACAGCAGGAAGTGATGTTGTTGTTATAACCAGTGGTGTGCCACGTAAGCCAGGAATGACTCGAGAGCAATTAATTGGTATCAATGCAGGCATTGTAACCGCTGTTTCTTCAAGTTTGATTGAGCACTCACCAGAAGCTATCATGATTGTAGTAAGTAATCCAATGGATACGATGACTTATTTAGTTCATAAAACTGCTGGACTGCCAAAAAATAGAATTATAGGAATGGGTGGTGCTTTGGATAGTGCCCGATTTAAATATCGATTAGCTGAAGCTCTTGGAGCTCCAATTAGTGATGTTGACGGAATGGTAATCGGTGGTCATAGTGACGTCGGCATGGTTCCTTTAACAAGAATGGCAACTAGAAATAGTATCCCTGTTAGTAAATTTATTTCGAAAGAAAGATTACACCAAGTGATGGAAGATACAAAAGTAGGTGGTGGTACGTTGACTAAACTGCTTGGAACCTCTGCATGGTATGCGCCAGGAGCGGCGGTATCAGGTTTGGTACAAGCAATTGTATGCGATCAGAAAAAAATATTTCCGTGTTCAACACTTTTAGAGGGCGAATATGGACTTGAAGATATTTGTATTGGTGTTCCTGTTGTTTTAGGTAAAAATGGAATTGAAGAAATAGTTCAATTAGATTTAACCGATGCTGAAAGTGAACATTTAAATACGAGCGCTGAAGGAGTTCGAAAAACAAATGGCTTATTAGAACTATAAGCTAGTTTAAGATAATATTATTTTATAATGACTGTAGCGATACAGTCTTTATTTTTTATATTTGACTCATGAGTACAAAATTCTTTTTTGGGTTTTTAATAAGTATGGTTAGCCTGCTAGGATTAAGTCTTCAGCAACCTTCCAATACGCATCAAGAAATCATTATAAGTTTTAGTGATGCCAAAGAAATAACGCTTGAAACTCAAAACAATACCATTGCAATAATTAAAAAACAGTTGCAAAAAATAGGGGTTAATTACTTCTGGGTTCAAAAAGACGATCAGGGACGTTTAAAAATTTCTTATTTCAGTTCCGTAGATACCGCATTCATAAAAAAAGTACTTAATCAAGAAAATCATTTTGCAGTGCGTTATTTGTCTAATTTGTACAATAACCAACCTGTAGATCGTTCAGACACGAATAGCTTAAACTATTATATTGACGTGTTTGAAATTCCTAAAACTTTTGAAAATCCATCCGAAGATAGTGGCTTAGTGATACAGTTATTATCAAATACTGATCGTTTATTCAAGCAAAATCTTTATGATCACTATTCAAGTATAGTCAATGAAGACTCTTCTTTAGCTCAAAAATTTAAATCAACGTTTTATTCAAAAAAAACAATTGAAGTTAATGTAAGGTCCTGTAAAATTCCTCAAGTACGAGCGGGCCCTTTTTCTTACCTTTCCTAAGAGACTAAAAATCATAAAAGATTAAAGTCGTAATCATAAGTTTAATAAATAAAAAAATAATTGTCAGATTAGGGTGTAAATTCTATATTTGCTCGTTTTAAAAAATTTGACACAAAAAAAATAACAATGCAAAATAAAGGATTAATTAAAGTATTTGCGATTCTATTTGGTTTGGTAAGTTTATATCAATTATCATTTACTTATATCTCAAATAACGTAGAAGAAGATGCAAAGACATTTGCAACTGCAAAATACACTGCTAACGAACCTGATAAAAGAAATTCAGCACAAGCTAGTTATTTAGATTCTATTGGTAATATTCCAGTAGTATCCTTAGGCCCAATTGAAATAAATTACAATACTGCTAAAGGAAAAGAATTAAATAAAGGGCTCGATTTAAAAGGAGGAATTAACGTAATTCTTCAAGTTTCAGTAAAAGATATCCTAAAGGGTTTAGCTAACAATACCAAAGACGCAGCCTTTAATCAGGCGTTAAACGATGCTTTTGTTCTTCAAAAAGAATCCCAAGACACCTATCTAGAGTCCTTTTTTCAGGCTTTTGAGGCGCTCCCAGGAGAAAATCTATTAGCATCACCCGATATATTTTTTAATAAAAATCTAGAAGATGACATCAATGCATCAATGTCCAACAAGGACGTATATCCTGTAATTGAAAGAAAAATTGATGAATCCATAACAGCTGCTTTTGAAGTACTAAGAAAACGTATTGATAAGTTTGGAGTAACACAACCAAATATTCAGCGAATTGGTAAATCTGCACGTATTTTAGTTGAATTGCCTGGAGCTAAAGATGTTGAACGTGTTAAAAAATTACTACAAAGTACTGCTCAATTAGAATTTTGGGGAGTCTACAAAATTGACGAATTACAAGGTTTTATTATAGCCGCAGATGCTAAATTAGCAGAACTAGTTAAAGTAAATGATCCAGAAGTCGAAGAGTCGACACCAGAGGCTGTCGAGGAAGAAGGCAGTATTGTAGACGATTTAATTGGAGGGGAAGACGTCAATGATTCTATTGCAGATGCTTCAAAAGAAAGACCACTGCTCAGTAAAATGTTGTATCCTGGCCAAACAGGAAGGCCTGAACTAGGGACCTTTATGTTGAAGGATAGGCCTGCAATAAACGGCTACCTAAAAACACCACAAATTAAATCGTTGCTATCAGACAATCAGCGTTATGCCAAGTTTGTATGGGGAATAGCATCAGAGAATAAAGAACTTGGGGAAGATGTAGTAACCCTTTACGCCATAAAATCCAACAGAGATCAATTACCACCTTTAGCAGGGGGTGTTGTCGTAGACGCCGTACAAACCTATGATCAACTCGGAAGAGTGGTAGTTAGTATGCAAATGAATGCAAGAGGTTCAAGAGTTTGGGAAAAAATGACTGGCGAAGCCTACAACAATCAATCACAGATTGCCATTGTTTTGGATGATATAGTTTATTCTGCACCAGGGGTTACCAGTGGTCCAATTGCAGGGGGTAGAAGTCAAATATCTGGTGACTTTAATATTACCGAAGGCCAAGATTTAGCAAACGTACTAAGAGCTGGAAAATTACCCGCTTCTGCAGAAATTATTCAAGGGGAAGTAGTGGGGCCAACTTTGGGACAAGAGGCAATTGATAGTGGAATTTTCTCTTTTATATTGGCGCTAATTTTTGTACTGGTATGGATGATATTTTACTACGGAAAAGCAGGCGCTTTTGCTGATGTAGCCCTCGTAGTAAACATCATATTTATTTTTGGAATATTGGCCGGGTTGGGAGCAGTACTAACGCTTCCAGGGATTGCCGGTATAATTCTTACTATAGGGATGTCGGTCGATGCCAACGTGCTTATTTTTGAGCGTATCAAGGAAGAATTAGCAAAAGGAAAAGCTCAAAAAGATGCTATTAATGATGGATTTAGTAATGCATTATCCTCTATCTTGGACGCAAATATTACGACAGGATTAACAGGATTTATTCTATTAATGTTTGGTACAGGTCCAATTCAAGGATTTGCAACCACGCTTTTAATAGGTATTGCAACATCCTTATTTACAGCAATATTTATTACCAGACTGTTTATCGATGGGTACACGAGAAACGGGAAACCATTACCTTGTACAACATCTTTAACTAAAAATATACTTACCCATAATACTGTTGAGTTTTTAAGAAAAAGAAAAATATCTTATGTCATCTCAGGTGTATTGATTCTAGTAAGTTTAGGTTCTTTAGTTACCGTTGGTTTAAATCAAGGAGTCGATTTTGTTGGAGGAAGAACTTACACCGTTCGTTTCGACAGAGATGTTAATGCAACTCAAGTCGAGGCAGACTTAGTTGAAGTATTTGGTTCTGCCGAAGCAAAAACCTACGGAGGAAGTAACCAGTTAAAAATTACCACTAAATATAAGGTAGATGAAGCCGGCACATCCGTGGATGAAGAAATTGAACAAATGATGTTTGAAGGTTTAAAATTAAATTTACCAGATGGATTTACCTATGACCAATACATTGGTGATACCGAAAATAAAGTCGCTGGAAGAATGGAATCTTACAAAGTAAGTCCCACCATTGCCGATGATATCAAAAAAGCTTCTTTTTGGGTTGTTTTAGGTTCATTAGTGGTGGTATTCTTGTATATTTTATTGCGTTTCAGAAGATGGCAATTTAGTTTAGGTGCCGTAGCTGCTGTATTCCATGATGTATTAATTGTATTGGGTGTTTTTTCATTGACCTACCGGTTTATGCCGTTTAATATGGAAATAGGTCAGTCTTTTATAGCGGCGATATTAACAGTGATTGGATATTCGTTAAATGATACGGTAGTAGTTTTTGACCGTATTCGTGAGTTTTTCAACGATCATCCATCTTGGAAAATGAATAAGGTGATCGACCAGGCATTAAACAGTACGTTAAGCCGTACCTTAAATACATCGTTAACTACCTTAATCGTATTGTTTTCTATCTTTATATTTGGCGCTGAATCGATTCGTGGATTAATCTTTGCATTAATTGTTGGGGTACTAGTAGGTACGTACTCATCTCTTTTCATTGCAACACCTGTATTTTTTGATTCCGTAAAGAAAAAAGGAATTGACTTGACAAACAAAAAAGAAGAGCCTAAAGAAGCTTAATTTATTGTTTCATTTAAAAAAACCACTTTCAGTTAATTGGAAGTGGTTTTTTTGTTTCTGTTAAACACTAAAAGTTAATGAAAGGATTTGCTTGATTTATATATATTTGTACAGTTTCCAAAATAAATTAAAATTGTCATGAATTATTTTAAAATTATAGTAACCCAATCTAAAGGATTTCTTATAGTTTTTATAACAACTATATCAATGTTTTTTTCAAGTTGTTCTAATAATGAAAATAATCAGGCGCTTAACAATGATAACCAAAAATCATTATTTACACTTTTAAGTTCGGATCAGACCGGTATAAATTTCATAAATAAAATACCAGAAACTCCCTCCATGAACATCATTGTTTATCCATCCTTGTTTTCTGGTGCTGGAATCTCTATAGGTGATATCAATAATGATAATTTACCAGACATTTATTTTACCAAAAATTTCGGAAATAATAAACTTTTTTTAAACAAAGGAAATCTTCAATTTGAAGAAATTGGTGAGCAAGTAGGAGTAGAAGGAAGTTGGGGTTGGTCTACTGGATGTTCAATGATTGATATTAATGGAGATGGTTATTTAGATATTTATGTAAGTAAAGCGGGTGATGTGGCTGAGGATAAAAGAAGAAACGAACTTTACATTAATAATGGAGATTTAACTTTTACAGAACAAGCAAATAAATTTGGTTTGGACTTTTCAGGATATTCAACGCAGTCAGTTTTTCTGGATTACGATAAGGACGGAGATTTAGATATGTACTTATTAAATGCTCCAATTAATACGCTTGAGTTAAAGGATTATGGTGATGAATTTAAAACAAGAAACAAATTAACCAGTGATAAACTGTTTGAAAACAACAATGGATATTTTATTGATATAAGTGAAGAAGCAGGACTGGTAGGGAATGGAATAGGTTATGGTTTGAGTGCATCTATTGGTGATTTTAATAATGATGGATGGCCAGATATTTATGTTTGTAATGATTACATAGAACACGACTATCTTTATTTTAACAATCAAGATGGAACTTTTAAGGAAAAACTTAAGGAAAAAATAAAACATACTTCAAATTTTTCGATGGGCTCTGATGTTGCTGATTATGATAATGATGGTTGGTTAGATATTGTAACGGTAGATATGGTAGCGGAAGACAATTATCGTATAAAAACCAATATGTCTGGTATGAATCCTAAAAATTTCACAAAAGCCCTAGAAAAAGGCTTTCATTATCAATACATGATGAACACCTTACAAAAAAACAACGGTAATGAAACATTTAGCGAAGTATCTCAGTTAGCAAACATATCTAATACAGATTGGAGTTGGGCACCACTTTTTGCAGATTTTGATAACGATGGTTTAAAAGACCTATTTGTAACTAACGGATTGAGAAAAGATATCCGAAATAATGATTATGTCAAAATCAAAAAGAAGCTAATGAAGGAGATGGGAAAAGATAATACAGGAAATGATTTAAAATATATTAAAGAAGCATTAGATAAAACGCCAGTGAATCCCATTAAAAATTATATTTACAAAAATGAAGGCGATTTAACTTTTTCAAACAAACAAGACGACTGGGGGATTGATGAAAAATCTTTTTCAAACGGTGCCGCTTATGCAGATTTAGATAATGATGGTGATTTAGATCTTGTAGTTTCGAATATAGACACTCAGGCATTTGTATACCAAAACAACAGTGATAAATTTAATGACAAAAATTACCTAAACATTACGCTGGATTTTATTAATAAAAATAAATCAGGAATTGGTGCCAGAGTAACTCTAAAAAGCGGTAATAAATTTCAAATGAAGGAACACTACCTAAGTAGAGGTTACCTTTCTTCAGTAGAGGATAAATTACATTTTGGTTTAGGAAACCAGACAATGGTAGACAGCCTCTGGGTGAAATGGCCTGACGGTGCAACTCAAGTTTTAACAAATTTAAAAGCTAACAAAACAATTAACGTAAAGTATTCTGCCTCACCACCAACAAAAATACCAAATTGGGATAATAGAGATTCTAAAGTTTTAATGAGTGATATAACAGATGAGTTAAATATAAATTACACGCACAAAGAGAACGATTTTAACGACTTCGAAAACGAATCCTTATTACCTCATAAAATGTCTATTTTAGGCCCTGCAATGTCCGTAGCAGACGTAAATTTAGATGGTTTGGAAGATTTTTATGTAGGAGGTGCAAAAGGAAGTCCAGGAAAACTATTCATTCAGAGGAAAGGAAGTAAATTTTATGAAAGCAATTCAATAATTTGGAAAGCTGACAGAAACAGTGAAGATGTTGCGTCTTTATTTTTTGATGCAGATTCTGATGGGGACCAAGATCTCTATGTCGTGAGTGGTGGTTATGACTACAAAGAAAACTCTGAATTTCTTCAAGATAGATTGTATATAAACGATGGGAATGGTAAATTTAAAAAAAGTAAACAAGCACTGCCTGATATGATTACTAGCGGAGGTGTCGTCTCTTCGGTAGATTTTGATAATGACGGTGATATGGATTTATTTGTAGGAGGTAGGGTAGTCCCGGGTAATTATCCAAAACCACCAAGAAGTTATTTACTTGAAAATGTAAATGGTGTTTTTAAAGACATTACACAGAATTTAAATCAACAATTGTTACGACCAGGCTTGGTCACGAGTTCTTTGTGGATGGATTACAATAACGATCAGAAAATGGATTTAATAATTGCCGGTGAATGGATGTCAATTATGGTTTTTGAAAATCAAGGCGATCGTTTCATAAATGTTTCAAAAAACTTAGGCTTAGATAATAATGAAGGGTGGTGGTATAGTTTAGCTCAGGGAGATATAGATAATGATGGAGATAATGATTTAATAGCAGGAAATCTTGGTTTAAACTACAAATACAAAGCAACAACTGATGCAAAATTCAATGTTTATTTTGACGATTTTGACGATAATAATACGGGTGATATTGTATTAACTTTCAATGAAAATGGAGAAGAATTCCCTTTGAGGGGGAGACAGTGTTCCTCAGAACAAATGCCTTTTATCAAGGAGAAATTTGGAACTTACGATGAATTTGCTAAAGCAAATATGCAAGATGTATTTGGGGAAGAAAAACTAAATAAAGCGCTTCATTTGCAGGTATCCACATTTGCAACTTCTATAATAACAAATAACGGAAGTAAACCCTGGAAATTGCAGCCTTTGTCAAATTACAATCAATTATCCTCAACTAACGGAGTCATAATGAAAGATTTTAATAAAGACGGTAGTTTAGATATTGCTTTGTCAGGAAACATGTTTGGTTCCGAGGTAGAAACACCCCGAAACGATGCTGCAAATGGAAGTATTATTATGGGAGATGGTTCGGGAAATTTTAAAAATTTAATTTTGTTGAAATCAGGTTTTTTTACCCCTAACGATGTAAAAGCTATTCATGAAATACAAATAGATGGCAACTATTGTATAGCTGTTGTAAACAACAATGATAAACTTCAGTTTTTTAAATTAAATTAATATTCCCTCATAATAGTTTCCTGTTTATAATTTTCGATAGCTTTAGTTTAAAAATCTTCAGTGTGTTTTTTTTAAAAATCAATCTTTTTTCCTTATGTTTGTAGCTATTAATACATAAATATTAACTAAAAAATAATTTTCATGAAAAAAATTACACTTTTTATGGCGCTTATTATGTCTTGCACTCTGTTGCAAGTTAATGCGCAAGTGGAAATCCCTCAAGCAGAAGGTTTATTTGTTGCTTGTACAGATTTTCAAGATGGAGACATCTACACAGATGCTGGAGGTTCTGCCGCCAATTATCCGAATAGCGAAGAAACTACAATGGAATTTCAAGCACCAGCTGGAGAAACAGTTTCAATTGAATTCACTTCTTTTAATGTAGAAGCTGGATGGGATAGTTTAACCGTAACAGGTGCAGGCGCAGGATTTGATGGTGATTATGATGGAACAGCTTTACCACCAACTATGGTATCTGCTCCAGGCGGAAGCTTAACTTTCTTTTTTGATTCCGATTCTTCAGTTTCTAGACCGGGATGGACAGCAAATATTGGAATTAGTGCATGTCCACCACCACCACCACCACCACCATATCTTTTCAGTTCTTTCTGTTCAGAAGAGATGCCTTTAGAATTTAATCCACCATTCCTTGCTTCTGCAGGAGTAATGGTTTCTGATACTTCTGATGATCACTCAGGTGATTTAGGAGTTATTGGTACCGCTTTAGGAGAATACGTTCTTGAGAGCGTAGTGATTAACGTAGAAGGTGGAAGTGCTCAAGATTTACTCTTTGCTATCCAAGCGCCTGGAGCTGCACCATGGGTAATGGGTGCATTTGCCGGAGGTACTGATGGTACCGATACCGCTGTTGATTTAACATTTACAGATGCATCAACAAACAATTATAATGATTGGACAGGTGGCGCACCAGCTGCTGATTATTTTCCAGATCAAGGAGCATTTAATGATGCATTAGCGGGATTAGATATCAATGGAGAATGGTTTATAATTGTTCAAGGAGAGGGAGATGATACTGCAACAGTAAATAGTTTTTGTATTAACTGGGCCTTGAGTTCAGGAGATGCACCAGAGATATTCTGTATCGATGATTTTGCTGCTGATAATGATGAAGGAGTATGTGGCGCAGTAGTTAACTTTACACCACCAATCGCAATTGATGCTGAAGATGGTGTATTAGATGCTGAATTTATAGTACAAACTGGAGGTATTGAATCTGGAGGTGAATTTCCAGTAGGAGATAACGAAGTTACTTTTACCGCTACCGATTCTCATGGAAATGAGACTTCTTGTACGTTTGTAGTTACTGTAAACGATGCAGAGGCACCAGTTGCTGTATGTCAAGCAGTTACCGTAACTCTAGACGCTTCTGGAGCAGGATCTATTGCTGCTGCTGATTTAGACGGCGGATCTACCGATAACTGTGCTGTAACTTCATTCGAAGCATCACAAACAACTTTTGATTGTTCAGATGTAGGAGATGTAACCGTTACCTTATCAGCAATCGATGCAGCTGGAAACGTTTCAACATGTGAAGCTACCGTAACTGTAGTAGACGATATTGCACCAGTGATCGCTTGTATAGGATCACCTGGAGCTACAGATTATATGGAAGAATTTGACGGTGCATCCGTACCTGCAGATTGGTCTACAACAATAAATTCAGGTTCTTGGGATTGGACATTTGGTTCTGGCGAAATGCCATTTTCAGATCCTTTTGCTACTAACGCAGCAATCTTTGATGATGATGCAGCTGGACTAGGAGAAACAAACAATGCTTCTTTAAATACACCAGTATGGTCTACAGTAGGAGCTGATGCTGTTACAATGTCTTACGACTATTCTTTAGACGAATTAGGCGCTGGCGAAACATTATCTGTAGAAGTATATGATGGAGCAGGATGGGTAAATGTAGTTACTTATGATGCTGACGTTATTCCTCCTACAAACTCAGGAGATATAGATGGTACTGCTTTTGCAAATGCTGACTTCCAAGTTCGATTCACATATGATGATGCTGGATCTTGGGGATGGGGAGCTGGAGTTGATAACTTTATGATTACAGTTAACACACCACCGCAACCACCATTAGAATTATCATTAGACGCTGACGGTACCTTAAGTATTCCAGCTGGCGATTTAATTATGGATGTAGATGAAGCTTGTGGATACACTGTAACTTCAGGAGGTTCTGCTGCATGTGATATAACTACTGAATCAAATGGATTCGAAAATGGATTATTTAACAATGGAGCACCATTCTGGGTAGCACAACAAGTTGTATTTGAAACGACTATGGATGTTACTGGATTTGAATTAAATCTTTTCCATGATCCAGGAGCAACTATTGATAATGTATTATTTGTATTCTACGAAGACGCTGGAGGATTACCAGGAGCTGTAATAGGTGGTGAAGATTTAACCCCTGTTTCACAAACAGTTGTTGGAGCTAACTTCGGTTTTGATGTAAGTACAGTATCTTTAGTACCTACGGCATCTACTATAGAGCCAGGTACCTATTGGATTGGAACCTTAGCGACCTCTTCTACTGCTGGAACAACCGCATGGGAGGTTTCAACAGCTTCTGAAGCTTTAAATGCTGTTAATACTCAAGATGGAATTACTTGGGGCGATGTTGGTGCAGGTGCAGCTGTTTACAGCTTAACTGGTCAATGTGGTTCTGATGATCCAGCAAACTTTAACTTCGACTGTTCTAACTTAGGAGAGAATGTAGTTGAAGTATTTGTAACGGATGATGCAGGAAACGTAAGTTCTTGTTCAGCAACCGTAATTGTAAGCGATGTAACTGCTCCTGTATTGGTATGTGGTCCTGGCGACGGTGCTACTACGGTAGTTGAAGATTTTGATGGATCTTCTGTACCAGCAGGCTGGTCAGTATCTAACGAATTTGGAGATTGGG
>Ga0206124_10001851_pt1 | contig 16242 bp, 14 predicted proteins | sample Helgoland_Spring_3_FD_148671 | JGI IMG/M metagenome (GOLD analysis project Ga0206124, IMG submission 148671) | Pelagic subsurface seawater microbial communities from Kabeltonne, Helgoland, North Sea - Helgoland_Spring_Bloom_20160321_2 | ecosystem: Environmental > Aquatic > Marine > Epipelagic ... | reverse complement strand
ACACCGGGACCATTATCATGAATTTCGATATATATTACCCTGTCTTTTCTATGAATATTTATTGTAACTATTTTTGCAAATTTCTTTGCGTTGTCCAATAAATTAACTAATGCTCTTCTCATTTGATTCTGCTTTATTTCAGCATAAATATTTTCGCTGCAAATGATTTTTATATTGAGATCTTGCTTGTAAAAGCTGGTGATCTTTTTTAAGAAAATATTGATTTTTATGAGCTTATATTGTGATTTATCACTATCTCCTTTTGCGAAATCCAGGTAATCATTTACAGTATGTTCCATTTGTGCGATATCTTCTTTCAGTCCATCTAAGCGTTCATCTTTCTTCATTAACTCTAATTCAAGTTTTAACCTTGTAATAGGGGTTCTCAAATCGTGAGATACTCCAGCAAGCATTTTTGCTTTTTGTGTTACTTGTTCTTCTATTTTTTCCTTCATACTAATGATGGCATGGCCTGCCTTTTTCACCTCTACTGCGCCTTGAGGTACAAATTTTTTTACGGGGAAGCCTCTGCTGAATTTGTCAGCCGCAATACTCAGTTTGGTTATAGATTTAATCTGATTTTTAGCGAAGAGAACTGTTAGTAACAATAGTATCATTGTGCTTCCAATCATCCATAGAATAAATGCATGAGTGGAAGAGCTATATATTCGATTCTTCGATATTTCAAAAATGAACAACCCTTCTTTGGTGCCTAGATCAACCTCTATCTCTTTTGAGTGTTTGTTATATCTAACAATCACCGGCGAGTCAGGTAAATTATACTGAATATTGCTTTTAAGTATCCTGAGTTCTTTTGAGATTCGCTGTTGCTCATGAGAAGGTGTTGCTCCTTTTATAAAGCTATATTGTAGGAAAGTATAAGCGTTTATTTTTTCATTGGTTTGACTTATTTTGCTTGTGTCAGGATCATGCATTTTTGAGATCAAGGAAATCTCCCCTGCTAATGTGTAAATCATATATTTTCTTACATTCTCCCAGTGCCTTTTATAGAACATATATGAAGAAATCACCTGGGCTACAACAGTCGGGACAATAATGATGAGTAGTATTCTAGATAATAGAGATTTAGGTACAAATGTGGCTCTGAACCATCTTACGAAAATCTTCTTCTTTTTTATAAATTTAATCAACAAGTAGCGCATACCCTTTTCCTCTCACCGTTTGTAGTAGGACCGGATTTCCTGAATCTTCTTCTATTTTCTCTCTCAATCTTTTTATCTGCACATCTACAGATCTTGGGTTGATGCTCATTTTTTCTGCTATTAATTCTCTGTTAATTAGAGAGCCTTTATTCTCTAATAATATAGATAGTAATTTTGCTTCTGATGTGTTCAACGCCAATTCTTTGTCGTTTTTTATTAGAATATTCTTTGAGACGTTATATTTAACCTGCCCAAGATTTATATTGCTTTCGCTTTGGTAGGATTGCTCTTTATGTCTATCGATGAGCTTTTCTATCCTCAATAAGAGTTCTTTAGGATTGAATGGCTTTGCCATATAATCATCAGCTCCAGATTCAAGGCCTTTTATTCTTTCTTCAGGGGTACCAAGTGCTGTTAGCATTAAGATAGAAATATGAGAGGATTTCTTAAGAATTTTGGCAAAATCAGTTCCTAGCTCCTTAGGTAGTAACACATCAAGTATTATTAAGTCGAAATTAAAATTCTTGAGTGCTTCACGTGCTTCTATAGTATCTTGTGCAGATGTAACAAGGTATCCGCTTTCTGAAAGATATTGACTCAATAATTTACGTATCCTATAGTCGTCATCTACCACTAGTAAGTGTTTTTTCTTCATATCAGATATCGAGTTGGAAAGCTTCTTTTGTAGTAATTATAAAGATTTTAAAAAAATATGAAAGCAATACCTTTTGACAAGAGAGATGGATATATTTGGTACGATGGAAAGTTTGTTGAATGGAAGGATGCGACAATACATATATTAAACCATGGGCTGCAATATGGGAGTTGTGTGTTTGAGGGTGAGCGTCTTTATAATGGAAATTTATTCAAGCCAGAAGAGCACACAAAAAGATTGTTTCATTCTGCAAAGGTAATTGACATTGAGATTTCATACTCTGCAGATGAAATAAACCAAGCAAAAGAGGAGTTAGTAAAAAAGCAAAATCTTAAAAATGCATATATGAAAGTCTCTGCATGGAAAGGTTGTGAAAAAATGACTGTTGAGTCAATTGGAGTGACTACTCATGTAGCGATTGCTGTGTGGGAAATGCATAGCGACTATCCTTCAGAAGGAGGGATTAAATTGAGAACAGCTGAGTGGAGAAGACCAGATCCAAGGTCATTTCCAGTTGGTGTGAAATTTGCAGGAGCATATGTTATTAATTCTGTAGCAAAGCATGAGGCTATTAAAAAGGGCTTTGATGATGCGATGATGCTTGATTATCGTGGGTATATTGCAGAAGGTAGTGCGTCTAATATTTTCTTCACAAAAGGTAAATCTCTGTATACTCCAGCGCCTGGTAATTTCTTGTCTGGAATTACTCGTGAGACAATAATAGATATCGCTAAGGAACAAAGTATAGAAGTGCATGAAGTAGAAATCCTACCCGAAGACATAGCAGGTTTTGATGGATGTTTTTTAACAGGAACATCTGTGGAAGTGACAAAAGTTGTACAGGTAGACGGTTATAAGCTAAAGGGTAGTCCAATGGTAGATTCTTTGGCAGAAAGCTACTATAAACTTGTCGGTAAAATAGTATAGGTTCTCATGATGAAAATTCAAAAAGAAGAAATATATCGTAAGGCAATACATATGTCTTCTTTGGTTTATCCAATCTTCTATTATTTTAACGATAGTAAGCAATGCATAGTAACGATATCATCTTTTATATTTGTTCTACTAATGGGGGTGGATTATATTCGTGGAAGGAGCAAAAAGCTTAATGGTTTTTTTATTAGGTATCTTGGTTTTGCTTTGAGAGAGAGAGAGTCATCTAAGTTTACAGGCGCTACATATTTTATGTTAGGTGCATTATGTGCATTCTTGTTTTTTCAGAAGCAGATTGCGATCATTTCTGTGTTTATATTGGTCATCGCAGATACAGCGGCATCTATTGTTGGTATTATATATGGGAGACATAAGCTGGTAGGAAATAAGAGCTTAGAAGGGGCTTCGGCCTTTTTTATCTCTTCTGTTATTATATCGTGTATAGGTAGTTTTGTTTGTGGTATACATGTTTTTCCTCTACTAATAGCCTCTTTAGTTGTAACAATATTTGAGTTGCTGAGCGTAGATATAGGGATTGATGACAATATATTAATTCCACTGGGTTACGGTATTTGTTCTACTATATTAATTTTTTAAATGTAGATTTATATGAAACTAAAATTTTGTTTTAGCAGGGGCTTTTTTAAAATCGGAACTATTTCTTACATAGTGATTTTATCTATTTTTATTACATCGCTGAATTTTAAGACTTTTTATTTGAAGATGGGTAGCTCTGTTGATCTATTAGCTCAATATATGACACAGCTTTGTTTTAATATATTGTTACTATTAATGCTAAGTTTTTCTCAAAAAGCTCTAAGAGTTTTTTCAATCATATGGATATTTCTTGGTTTTATAGGGTTCTATTGTTTGAACGAATATGGAACCATTGTAGATGAGTCAATACTGTTTAGTATATCTGATAATATAGACTCAATAGATGTGGTGAGTATGTATAAAATTTCTTTATATATATCAGCATTTTGTGTTATTTCTTTTGCTCTGTGGAGGGTTAAAATTATCAAGGCTATATTTTCCAAAAAAATCATTATGTTCTTTGTGTGTGTGTCTGTTATATCTGCGTACTATTTTAGTCATAAGGATTTTGCAAGGAGAAATTATTTCTCTTCTTATGGGCCCTTTAATCTTTGTGCTAGTATCGGACAATATTTAATAAAAAGTTCTTTAATTAGAAAGAATGTGGAGAAAATAGATATAACTAAGATCTATAAATCACATGATAATTCAGAAGAGAATTTGAATATTATATTGATTATAGGAGAGTCTGCTCGTTCTGATCACTTTGGTATTAATGGTTATGCTCGAAATACAACGCCTTTAATTCGGAGAGTAAAAAATATAGTTTCTTTTTTAGATGTGACGCCATGTTCTAATAATACCAGGGTCTCATTGTCCTGTCTGCTTTCTCACAAAACTAGAGAAGAATTTAGTATACCAATACAGGATACTAATATTACATCTGTTTTTAATCAATTGGGCTATAATACATCATGGTACTCTACGCAAAGTGTCTATGGGCAAGCAAATATAATATTGCAATCTTCATCTCACTCTAAGACTAAGAGGTTTAGGAGCTACTACAGATCCCAAGTGCAAGAATATGGACCTAATAGAGGGCTTTTGTTAGACGAGATAGTTCTGCCAGATTTAAGAAGGTCTTTAAAAAACTACAAAAAGAATTTTGTAGTGCTTCATACTAACGGCAGCCATGCTCCTCACGAGATTTATGTGCCACCATCTTTTTTCAAATTTTCTCCGTACTGCTTTACTGTGGATCACAAAAGCTGCACAAATAATGGAGTAGTAAATATGTATGATAATTCTTTGCTTTATACAGACTATTTTATATCAGAAGTGATAAAATCTGCATCTTCAACTCCAAGTATTGTTTTATATGTCTCTGATCACGGTGCTTTTTTAGGAGAAAATGGCAAATATTTTCATGGAAATACAGGGGATTTTAGAGAACAGGCACACCGAGTGCCTATGACTCTATGGATGTCAGATAGTTTGATTCAAAGAAATATATATAGAACAAAATTAGAAAATTCTAAGGTGCATATAAAAGAGAAATTATCTCATGATAATGTGTTTCATTCTTTGTTAGATTGCGCCAATGTAAAATCTGAGATGTTGCATGAAAAACTAAGTGTTTGCGCTAGATGGTAGTATGCTAATTAGAGGGTGTTTTTAAGAGATATACTGTTTTTTTGCTCGGCAGAGCATAGCTGCTATTTACTTGAATCCTTCAGTGTGTTTTTGTTCGGATGGTAGTTTTAGTGGCCCTTTTTTTCCACAGCTAGAAACTGTAAATAATAATAAAGTTATAATTATGAACTTGAGTATCCGCATGGTATCTTTATATTTAACTAATATTGTTGTAAATCGAATCTAGATGAAAATTAATTCATAGTAAAGGAATGAAAAGTCTTAGATTACACTTTTTTATACTTCTTTTTCTTCCTGTATATATTGCGCACTCTGCTAATTTAGTAGAGAAAGACGCAGAATATATAGAGTTGCCTAGTATTTATGATGTTAATGGACAGGAATTTAATTTCCAGAAATTAGAAGGTAATGTTCTGGTTCTGCATTTCTGGGCTACATGGTGTTCTGGTTGTGCAAAGGAGATGGAGTCTTTAAACGCAATGCAAAAGAAATTGAAAAAAGAGAGAGTAATTGTAATGCCGATCTCTGAAGATTTCAAAGGAGAAGAGGTGGTAAAAAAATTCTATAGATCTTATGGGCTAAAAAACCTACCGGCCTTTGTAGATAAGAAGCAAAAATTGTTTCACTCGTTGGATGGGGTTAGTTTGCCTGCGACCTTTATTTTGGATTCTGGTGGTGAAGTTGTAGCATCTGCTAAAGGTTCAGTAAATTGGCAAGAAGATGGTGTCATTTCTTTATTGAAGAGGTACATCAAGCAAATAGATATGGATAATAAAGATTATACAAAATTGTTGCGAGGACAGAAAATGTTTGAAAAGAGTAAGAAAGAAGAACAAAATAAGCATATAGATGATTTGGTGCCAATTTCTAGTCAAACACATCTGGATATTTCTTCTGTTCCCAATAAAGAAACTGGAGAAATTAAAGTGACAAATTCTAAGGGAGAAAAATCTTTATTAAAAATCAGACGCCCAGTAAATAGGAATTAAATAAGTAACAATATATGAAAAAATCTAATAAAAAATTTGATGTTATGTGCCTATGCCCCAATATCGTCGTAAGGGCATTTAAACCACAAAAGTCAGTATCGATAGTGAGGCTGGAGGGACTAATTTCGGGAGCTGCGGGAATTAAAAGGAATTCTATAAGCTTAGATAGTGTGAGAAGAGACATAGATAGGGCGTTTGCTTTTCCTAAAGTTCAGGCGGTTGCTGTAGTTGTTAATTCTCCCGGAGGGTCCCCTGTTCAATCTGAGTTGATTTCAAATTACTTGAAATCTTCTTCAGAAAAAAATAATATCCCTGTATATACATTTGCTGAAGATGTGGCAGCATCAGGTGGTTACTGGTTGTTATGCTCTGGAGAAAAAATGTATGCATCAGAGATGTCTATCCTAGGAAGTATAGGTGTTGTTTCATCTGGATTTGGTTTTGTTGAAGCTATCAAAAAATTAGGTGTTGAAAGAAGAGTAACAACTCAAGGAAAGTCAAAATCCATCAACGATCCATTTGCTCCTGAAAAGGAATCCGATAAAAAAATTATTATTGGGTTACAGGAAGATATACACCAATCTTTCAAAGCTGTAGTGACTGGTGCTCGTGGTAAGAAGTTAAAGATTCCAGAATCCCAATTATTTAGCGGAGAAATATGGTCAGGTAAGCAATCGCTAAAGCATGGTCTCATTGATGCTATAGGAGATGTGTTTTCGGTGATGAAGAAAGAATTTGGCGAAGATGTAAAGTTCAATCATATCAAAAAGGAAGCATCTTGGCTCAAGAAAAAAATGGGTGTAGGGTTTGATCCTCAGGAGTTGGTGGATAGTTGCTTTGAAAAAATCGAGAATAAAATTGAGAGCAATAGGTTTGGGATTGACTAATTTTGATATCATCGTTGTCGGAGCCGGAATCAATGGGATGACTACGGCTTGTGCGTTGTCAGAAAAAGGTTTCAAAGTGGCTCTGATTGAAAGAGATCGCATAAAAAAGAAGCTAAAAGACAATAGGGATGGCCGAGGTATCTCTATTGCCAGAAACTCAAAAGATATTCTTTCTAAATATAATATCTGGGAGCATATTTCTTCTGAATATGGGACAATGGAGAAAATTGTTGTTACAGATGGAGGAACGGACAAACTTCTAGAATTTGATAATAAATTAGTAGGCGGCGAGCCACTAGGATATCTTATAGAGAGTGATAACATACTTAAGGGGCTCTGCAAGAAAATATTTAGTAGCGATATTACGATTCTAGATGGCAAACAATGCAAAGAAATCTCTGCTGAAGGGCATTCCGCAAAGATAATATTAGAAGGCGGGGAAATAATCGAATCAAAGGCTGTCATTGTAACGAATGGCAGACAATCGGGAATAGCATCTGAGTTGGGTTTGGAGTCAAAATCTAAGAAATATAACCAGGTTGCTTTGGTATTTAATATAGAGCATGCAGAGAAACATAATAATTATGCTTATGAATGTTTTTTGAAGAATGGCCCTTTTGCATTGCTGCCTTTGCATAATAAAAACCAATCCTCTGTTGTGTGGTGTGAAGATTCAGCCGTTCTAGAAATGGATATTGGCAATATTGATCTAGAAGATCATTTGAGACGCAGATGTGGAGATATTTATAGCGATGTTAAAATAGTTACCGAGGTTTCAAAATTCCCTTTATCCTTGAGCCATATGGACCATTACTATAAAGGGAGGTCTGTATTCATTGGTGACTCATTGCATTTCATTCACCCAGTAGCAGGACAAGGTTATAACCTGAGTTTGAAAGATATAGATACACTTACATGCCTGTTTGAAAAACATAGAGATTTAGGATTAGACCTTGGATCTGAGATATTATTTAAAGAGTTTCAGGGTAATAGAAAGAGAGATAATAAAAGTATGATTAGAACCACAGATAGTCTTGTATCTTTATTCTCTAACGATATAGCTATTCCAAGTATATGCCGCAGAGTAGGGTTGCAGGTCGTAGATAATATACCTCCTTTAAAAAAGTTTTTTATGCGTAAGGCAATGGGATATTGAAAGTGAAGACAAGGTTTATAGAAGTAGAAGAAGAAATGTTTAAGAAGGGTATAATGAAAAGTGAGTGCCCTGTTCAAATGAATAAATTAGTGTTGCTGGAGGTTCCTTATAAGAATTTTGAGGGGGAAATCAAGCATGGAGAGATATTAGTATTATCTGATCTGGAGGAGGGTGTAAAAAATATCTTTGCAAGATTGCTTGAGATAGATTTTCGTATAAATAGTATAAGCCTTATTAGCGAATTTGAAGGCAGTGATCGAAAATCTATGGAGGCTAATAACAGCTCATCATTCAATTGTAGGAATATTGAAGGGAGTAGCAGATACTCCAAGCATGCCTATGGTGTGGCGATAGATATTAATCCCGTACAAAACCCATTTATCTCAGGGGATGGTACTATTCTACCTGAGGGAGGAAAAGAGTATTTTGATCGCGATAATATGAGAATGGGTATGGTTACCACAGAAGTAATCAAAATTTTTGCTGAGAATAAATTTTCAGTATGGGGGGGTGATTGGGAATCAATAAAAGATTATCATCATTTCGAGATTCCTGAGGATATGATAAATTCTTTCTTAGGAGGCGACGCTCTAAGAAAGAGCCGGTGACATCTCTATAAGCTTCCAAGTTGGATCTGTTGATCGGATATCTCTGCTAAATACCCACTCATCACTACGTTTATTCACTTTCGATTTATGCCCTTCTACGCATTTTCCTTTTTCATCTAGAGTGTATGACACTATCTCGGATATGAAATTCATTCTTATTTTAGCTGTGTAATCATTGACTATGATTTCTTTTAAGGTAGCTTCTGATATCTGAGAGAGGTTAATAACTTTACTTTGCTTGTTATCGTCTCTGATAGATATTTTATATGCTAGATCCCTCAAGACTTCTATGTTTACCAAGTCAGATAATATTCGAGTATCTCCTTTTGCATATGCATCTAAAACCATCTGGTAGGCACTTGTTGAATTCTTTGAAAAAGTTGTTCGGTTGAAAGAGGGATCAAATGTTTTTAATTTATCTTCTGGTGCAGCTTGATCTAGTGAGATAACAGAACGTTGCTCTTCAGGAGTGATATCAGATTGATCTGATGACGCCTTTTGTGGCTGAGCTTGATTTTGTTCTCTGTCTATTTTTGGTCTTTTCTGGCCTAGCACTGTAAATAATTTTATTCCCAATACTATTGAGATCAAAGCTAAAATAATAATATCACCGAAGTCATTCATTTGTTTTACTAATCAATAATAGTTATTATGTACTAGAAAATTGCTCTTTTAAAGTCTTATCTTCGAAGCTTTGGCGTGGTGAGAAGAGTAACTCAATTTTCTTGTTTGAGAGCGTGATATCTACTTCTTTTATATCTCGTACTTCATGGAAATCAGCAGTTGCACTAACGGGTCTTTTTGCTGGATCTATAATTCTTATTTTTACTTTAGAATCTGAGTTTAATAAGGCTCCATGCCATCTCCTTGGTCTAAAAGGACTGATTGGGGTAATAGCAAGTAAGTTTGCGTTTATTGGAAGTATTGGTCCTCCAGCAGATAGATTATATGCTGTGCTTCCAGCAGGTGTTGATACTATTATACCATCGCTTACTAGAGTCTCTATTTGCATGTCACCATTAACATGCAACTCTAGTTTTGCAGCTTGGTGCGTTTGTCTTAACAGAGACACTTCGTTTAGTGCTAATTCTTCAAAGGACTCCCCATTAATGCAAGTAGCTTTCATATGTAAAGGAGATATGGAGATTGTCTTAGAGTGATTTATATCTTTATATATATCATCTACAGTATCTTCTGTGAGTGTTACATCGTTCATAAGGAATCCAAGGTGACCTGCTTTTATTCCATAAAAAGGGATGTTGAGATCCATATATTGATGTATGGAGTGTAGCATTGTGCCATCCCCACCAATCACTATTACTGCTTGTGCTTTTTCATGTGCTTTGTTTTCTAGGTCAACAATGTCGAATTTCTTTGAAAGTAGATCTAAGTTCTTCTTAGAGAGATTATTGTTGTTTGTTAATACTGCTACATTTTTTATTTTTTCTGACATGGGATAAAATCTAAGATTAATATTTTAGTAATTTATGCACATCTAGATATAATAACTCAAACTTTAGGTTTGATACAGCAATATATTTTTAAGCTTTCACTATGTGAGGTTCAAGTGAATCCTTTTTATCGCTTGGGTTTTGAAATAATTGTAACTATTCTGAATAAAATGAAGTCTAGATATGTTAAAGTGTAAGTAGGGTAACGCTATTAATATGTTATCAACATGTTTATCCACAAAAATTGTGGATATAAATTTTTTGTTAGTAGAAGGATAAGGAAATGCCGAAGCAGGGTATAGAGGTTTTAAAAAATTTTATAAAAATTTGTGATGACCGACCTGGTATTTATAAAATGGTTGGGCAGAATGATACGATTTTATATATTGGTAAAGCAAAGAAGCTTAAGTCTAGGCTATCTGATTATTTGCAATTCCATGCTCTTAATAAAAAGACGCAAATCTTCATTAGTAATATAGCGAAGATAGAGATTGTTGTTACATCTAATGAGATGGAAGCAATATTTCTTGAATCTAATCTTGTTCGTAAAATTCAGCCTAAATATAATATTCTTCTCAAAGATGATAAATCTTTCCCATATATATTGATAGATGAAACATCAGACTATCCTAGGATTGTAAAATATCGAGGTAAGAAAGATTGTAAGGGCTCTTATTTCGGTCCTTTTGCATCCGCGCATAAGGTAGATGAAGTGATAGGGATACTGCAAAAGGCCTTTTTGCTTCGTACATGTAGTGATTCGTTTCTTCGTAGTAGAAAAAGGCCATGTATATTGTATCAGATAAAAAAATGTTCAGCTCCTTGTGTTGAGAAGATAAATAAGGTGGATTATAAAAAATTAGTTCAGCAGGTAAAAAAGCATCTTTCTGGAAAAGATGATTCTTTACAAAAAGATCTCAATAAATTGATGAGCATGGCTTCTAAAGAACTTGATTATGAAAAGGCCGCATTGTATAGAGATCGTTTGAATGCTTTGGGTGTAATAAGGTCGCGCCAAATAGTTGACCTGCCTGGCTCTAAAGATTTTGATGTGATCTCTATAGTGTCTAATGGTGACATCGCAGCGTTGGAGGTGTTCTTTGTTAGAGAGGGGATTAATTTAGGGAATAAAACATATTATTGGGATGATATAAAAATTTCTTCTCCAGAAGAAATACTATCTTCTTTCTTATTCAATTTTTATAAGAATAACTCTGCGCCTAAAAACATACTCATTAATAAGAATATCCCAGAAGAAAGTTTGCTAAAAAAATTCTTGAGTGAAGAGAATGGTTCTATAGTTTCTGTGTCATTTCCACAAAGAGGAATCAAAAAAGAAATGCTGGAGATGGCTGAGAATAACGCAGAAAATAATTTAACGCGTAGATATCATAGTAATAAAAAGCATATGCTACAGTTTGATGCATTGCAGAAGATGTTCAATATAGATAAGCAAATTAACAGAATAGAAATATACGACAATAGCCATTTTGCTGGAAAAGCTGCTGTGGGAGTAATGGTTGTATGTGGAAGGAATGGATTCAATAAAAATGAATATAGGAAATATAATATAAAAACACTATCGCAAAAACCAGATGATTATGAAATGTTCAGAGAGGTTTTATCAAGGCGTTTTAAGGATAAAAGCAATATTCCAGAATTTATGATCATTGATGGAGGAGTTCCCCAAGTCTCTACAGCAAAATCCATATGCGACTCTATGGGGGTGGAGACGTGTATTATAGGGATGTCCAAGGGGCCAAATAGAAATTCTGGAGAGGAGATTATATGCTTGGTAGATGGTAAAAATATGGTTCTGGATAAGCATAATAAGGTCAAACAATATATGCAGGTTTTGAGAGATGAAGCTCATAGATTTGCCATTACTTTTCACAGAAAGAAGCGTGATAAAGAATCTTTTAAATCTATATTTGATGATTTAGAGGGTGTGGGTAAGGTTAGGCAGAGAAATTTGATGGATTATTTTGGTTCTGTGGGAGGATTAAAAGAGGCATCTGTTAAGGAATTGATGAAAGTAGATCAGATAGATAAAAAAAATGCTGAAAAGATCTATAAATATTTTCATTATTACTTATAATGTCTTAATCACTTTAAAAAATTATGCAATAAATGATTAGATATAGCATTAAAGATCTACCAAACTTACTAACGGCTTCTCGTATTATTGTGATTCCTTTCATTATATTCGCAATGCTATTTGATAATAGTATGTTTTGGCACAGGGTTGCCGCTATTTTATTTCTATATGCAAGTTTTACAGATTTCCTTGATGGGTACCTGGCGCGCTCTATGTCTCTGCAGTCAAATCTCGGTAAATTTTTAGATCCAGTAGCAGATAAGCTATTGGTTGGAGCTGTGATAGTGGTGCTAGTTTATTATGATAGAGCAGGTTTGTTTCCTTCTATAGCGATTATTTGTCGAGAGATTTTAGTTTCCGGTTTGCGTGAATTTCTAGCAGATTTGAGCGTAAGTGTCCCTGTGAGCAAATTATCCAAAATCAAAACATTGGTTCAGATGGTTGCTATTTTTATCTTAATATTAGGGAAAGAGGGATCCGGTATCCAATTTGCGGATACGTTGGGAAATATTGCATTGTGGATTGCTGCCATCCTTACATTGGTAACGGGTTATGCGTATCTAAAAATGAGCTTTAAATATTTCAGGAGGAAAGGTGGATAAAATAATAATAAGAGGAGGTCGTCCACTATACGGGGATGTAAGAATTAGTGGAGCTAAGAATGCTGCTTTACCTTTGATGGCTGCATCTCTGCTTACTAAAGGTACGGTTGTATTAAATAATGTTCCTCAGCTTTCTGATGTAGTGACTATGTCGCATCTATTGATGAATCATGGTGTGAAGCTTAGTTTGTGTGGAATGGACGAGAATGCTAGGAGTGGACATAGGTTGTTTTTGAATGCATCTAACATAGGGAATTTTGAAGCTCCATATGAGATGGTAAAAAAAATGAGAGCTTCTGTTCTTGTGCTTGGCCCGCTTGTTGCTAGGTTTGGTTTTGCTAGAGTATCTATGCCTGGAGGGTGTGCTATTGGAGCCCGTCCTGTGGATCTGCATGTGCAAGCCATGCGTGACTTAGGTGCTGAGGTAGATCTGCATGATGGTTATATAGAGGTATCTGCTCGTAATGGTTTGCGAGGTGGAGAAATAACATTCCCTGTTATATCGGTGGGAGCAACTGAAAATGCTATTATGGCCGCTACACTTGCTTCGGGAAAAACAGTTATACATAATGCCGCTAAAGAGCCAGAAATTATAGATTTATGTAAACTTCTTTCAGCTATGGGAGCTAAGATACAGGGTGCTGGAAGTAGTAAAATAGAAATCGAAGGGGTATCAGAGCTTTATGGGGCAACGCATACTGTGATATTTGATAGAATAGAAGCTGGTACTTATGCTGTTGCTGCAATTATCACCGGAGGAGAGCTTGTTTTAAAAGATATTGATCATAGATTTTTTGAGAATATCTCTGATGCTATATCTGAAGTGGGAGGAAAATTCTCTAAAATTAGCAATAATTCTGTCAAAGTTTCTTCTACGGATATTAGATCTAAAATTGACTTGACGACATCGGCTTATCCTGGATTCCCAACTGATATGCAGGCGCAGCTTATGGCACTTCTATCTGTGAGTTCTGGACTTTCTACTATTACAGAGAGTATTTTTGAGAACCGTTTTATGCATGTTCCAGAATTAAACCGTATGGGTGCAGATATAAAAATAAAAAATGGCATTGCAAATATTCAAGGAGTTCCTCATTTATCTGGTGCTGAAGTTATGGCAACAGATCTAAGGGCATCCGTTTCTCTGGTTCTTGCAGGTCTTGCTGCTAAAGGGGAGACTGTGGTAAACCGTGTCTATCATCTTGATCGAGGCTATGAAAAACTAGAAGAGAAGTTAAGTAAATGTGGGGCAATGATTTTTAGATCATCTTCTGTAATCAATATTGTTGAAAAACCACATATTGAATAAAAAGCAAAGAAAACTCAGATCAGTATGTTGTGATTGTTGTTTCTAATAAGCAACCACAAGTACTATTAATATATGTGTTATAATTTTTTTGTGGATTGTATATGTTAAAATTAGTTAGATTTTTTATTTTAAGCTTATTCGTTACTGGTAATGTAGCTTTTGCAGACCCATCGAACCTTCCTATAGGTATTGGCGATCATGGAGAGGCGTTTAAAGATATTTCTGTGAACAAGAAAGATCTTACCTCTGAAGAGCGTGGCATTTTAAAAGACCACCATAAGGAAATTAAGAAACATCATAATGAGAAGATAGGCTCTGGTGGATATAAAGTAATCCATATGGCAAAAAGACCAAGTGGTACTTTGGAGTCAGCAATTAAATTTCAGCACCCAGAGGGCGGTGAATTTGTATACCAATCAGTAGTAAAGAAGGACCGTGATGATAAGGATGGTCATAAGCTTTTAAGAGGTACTAAAGTTTATGGTGCATATAAAGAGACTCTAGCTGTACATCAAGCTAAATCAAAGAAAGATTTTTCTAAAAATTTGAAGAAGGATTTTGATAATGTACAAAAAATTATTTCTTCTGCTAAAATGATTGGTGACAACTATAAAGGTTTAAGTGATAAGGATTTTAGAAAGCAATTTAAGAGCATTGCTAAAAATCTTGAAGCTGATTCAATGAAGTTACATAAGTATGGCACTAGCATACAGCAAGATAAATATCTGAAATATTTACATGATTCTATAAGCCATATTAGACAGAGCCTAGATGTTGAAGAATTCGATAGAGATTCAACTAACCGTTACTATGATAATTTTAGAGGTTCTTTTGAGGAGTTCTATACTAAGAGATTAGCGGGCTGGCATGAAGAGCATGCTCCTGCTAAGCAAAACTTGAAGGAATCAACAAGATCTATTGCAGCAAGGCATCCTGGTAAATTCCAACCTATTGATAATGCATCATGGGGAGACAAGTTCTCTTCTTGGTGGTCTTCAGATAGTGATGAAGATGAAGACGAAGAGTAGGGTATCTCATTAAGATATTGATAAAGGGGGGCGCATTTTTGTGCCCCTTTTTTTGCTATACAGAGATATAAAAAACACAGATCATGAATAAACAAGAAAAATACATTTGCATTTCAAGGCTTGGTATTGCGGTGCATAGATTTCTATTGGTAGAATTAATATATTATCGTTATTAAGTGAGCTTTTTAAATGAAAAAATAATTCCCATTATATCTGTATCTCTTCTTGTGAGCTTGGCTTCGTCTGCTGGTGAGTCTGCTCATTTTTTCAGAGATCCGGTTGCAAGAGATAAACATTCTAGAGACAAAGTTGTTCATAGTAAAAAGTTAGAGGTTATTGACACTTTCTTGGATTTAAAGTCTGGTGATAAGAAAGAAATTAGCATTAGTGATGGTGTTTTGAAATCTATTTCTTTGTCTAGTAATGCTTCCCTTAAGGCTGACCATATAGAAAATGCATTTAAGAAATATATAGGAAAGAAAATCGGTGACAAAGAAGCTACTGAAATTATAGAGCACACTAAAGAGATTTATAGAGATCAAGGATTCTTACTAACCAAAGTAACTTTAGATAATTTTAATGCTGGTAATTTTAATATTAAAGTTCTGGAAGGTAGCATTGGGGAAGTAAGGCTAGAGATTGAAAAAAGCCATGAAAATGAAATAATCAGTAATTCTTTGCTCAAAACCTATATCGAGCGCATAACCTCTATGTCTCCGGCTAGAACAAAAGATGTTCAGCGTCAGTTATTATTAATATCTAAGATCCCTGGATTTAATGCAGAATATGGTTTAGTGCCAGTATCTTCTGCTAAATCAGCTAGCGACATAGCTGATTTAGTTGTGTCAATTAAAATGAAAAAGGCTAAATTGGATTTGGATCTTACAAATCATGGATCAAGCGCTTTGGGGAAATATCAAATCTCTGCATTTGCACAGATATTTAACCCTACTAAGCATAATGATTCTTTGATATTAAGTGCGGGTACAACTAATAAGCCGAGTAAAATGCAACTTCTTACTGTTGGTTATTTAAAAAGACTGAATACTCATGGTACTTCTGCAAGTATAATAGCTTCTCACTCACGTGATAAAGATACTCATTCTAGTGGTACATCTGGTTCTTCCGATACAAGTAGCACGGTCAGAGCTCAGGTTTCACATTACTTGATGC
>Ga0206124_10001849_pt1 | contig 16253 bp, 18 predicted proteins | sample Helgoland_Spring_3_FD_148671 | JGI IMG/M metagenome (GOLD analysis project Ga0206124, IMG submission 148671) | Pelagic subsurface seawater microbial communities from Kabeltonne, Helgoland, North Sea - Helgoland_Spring_Bloom_20160321_2 | ecosystem: Environmental > Aquatic > Marine > Epipelagic ... | reverse complement strand
CCTGTTGGAGAAAAACACAAAATATATAGCGAAAAAGTTTTAAAATTACTAGAAAATGACGAAATTCGCGCCACTGTAGATGACAGAAGCGAGACAGTAGGAAAAAAAATACGTGAATCAGAACTTAACAAAGTTCCCTTTATGTTAATTATTGGTGATGAAGAAGTTAAAGATGAAATATTTCCTATAAGAGCGCACGGCGGAAAGGACATTGGAAAAATGAGTATTGATGATTTTACTCAGTTTTTAAAGAAAAAAACAATTGAAACAATAAAAGATTTTTAATAATTTAAACTTACAGCTATAGCAATTAGAAGAAAAAGAAGCAGAAGACCTGCTAGAATAATTAAAGAGAATCCTCATAAAATAAATGGATTTATTAGAGCTAATGAAATTAGACTCGTTGGTAATAACGTTGAGGTAGGAGTATATCCACTTCAAAAGGGTATTGATTTAGCTAATGAACTAGAATTAGATTTAGTTGAAATTTCGCCAAAAGCTTCACCACCAGTTTGTAAAATATTAGATTATAAAAAGTTTTTATATGAACAAAAGAAAAGAGATAAAGTATTAAAAGCAAAATCAACTAAAGTTATTGTAAAAGAGATTAGATTTGGTCCCCAAACCGATGAACATGATTACCAATTTAAAAAAAAACATGGTATAAAGTTTCTCAAAGAAGGTGCTAAATTAAAAGCATATGTTTTTTTTAAAGGAAGATCAATAATTTTTAAAGAACAAGGTCAGATACTGTTATTAAAACTTGCTCAAGAATTAGAAGAATATGGAAAAGTTGAGTCCTTACCTACAATGGAAGGAAAAAAAATGATTATGTTTGTTGCCCCAAAGAAATAAATAATAGAGAAGTTATGCCTAAAATGAAAACAAAATCTAGTGCTAAGAAAAGATTCAAAGTTACTGGAACAGGTAAAATTAAAAGAAAGCACGCTTTTAAAAGTCACATTTTAACAAAAAAATCAAAAAAGAGAAAGTTAAAACTAACTCACTCTGGGCTTGTAAGTGACAGCGATAGCAACAATATTAAACAACAACTACGTTTGAAATAAAACGGTTTATAAAACAAGTTTAACCAGGAAAAAGGTCTAAAGTTCATAAGTGTGACACCTAATCCAAAAAATAATAAATAAAATGCCTAGATCAGTAAATTCAGTTGCCTCAAGACAAAGAAGAAAAAAAATTCTAAAACAAGCTAAAGGATATTTCGGAAGAAGAAAGAACGTATGGACAGTAGCTAAAAATGCTGTTGAAAAAGGTCTTACATATGCTTACAGAGACAGAAAAAACAAGAAAAGAACATTTAGAGCACTTTGGATTACTAGAATAAATGCTGGAGCAAGGTTACACGGATTATCTTATTCCGAACTTATGGGTAAACTAAAAGCTAATAATATTGATATTAATAGAAAAGTTTTAGCTGACTTGGCAATGAATAATCCTGAAGCTTTTACAGAAATTGTAAATAAAGTAAAATAAGGGATTATTTAAAAAGGTATATCCTCATTATCATCTCTGTACCCACCACTTTCAAAAGCTTGATCTGGATTAACTTTCAGACTATCCTTATTTATTTTTGATTGGTATTCAAATGGAGTTTCAAAATTATCTAGATTTTCGAATTTTCCTAAGTTAGAAACAAACTTGAGTTTAATATTATTCAAACCTCCATTCCTATGTTTTGCAACTATAAATTCTGCTTGACCTGCAGATGGAGTTCGTTCTTCATCGTCCCACTCATCAATTTTATAATATTCAGGTCTATAAATAAAAGAAACGATATCCGCATCTTGTTCAATTGCACCAGATTCTCTTAAATCTGAAAGGATAGGTCTTTTACTCCCTCCTCTTGTTTCAACTGCCCTTGATAATTGAGATAAAGCAATAACTGGAACATCTAATTCTTTAGCTAAAGCTTTTAAGTTTCTAGAAATAGTTGATATTTCCTGTTCTCGGTTACCATTTTTATTTGATCCTCCAGCTGTCATTAATTGAAGATAATCAATTACAATAAGTTTAATTCCGTATTGGGATGACAATCTTCTTGCTTTAGCTCTAAGGTCAAAAATTGATAATGAAGGAGTGTCATCAATAAACAAAGGAGCATTTTCTAAAGCAGATACTTTTACATTTAATTGTTCCCATTCAAACTTTTCTAAGTTACCAGTTCTTAATTTTTCAGAAGATAATCCAGTTTCAGATGAAATAAGTCTTGTAATTAATTGTATTGAGGACATTTCTAAAGAGAAAAATGCTATTGGAATATTTTTTGCTACTGCAATATTTCTAGCCATAGACAATGTTAATGCAGTTTTACCCATTCCAGGACGAGCTGCGATAATAACTAAATCACTTGGCTGCCATCCTGAGGTTAATTTATCAAGGTCTGAAAAACCAGATGGAATTCCACTAAGACCATCTTTATTTGATATTTCTTCAATTTTTTTCTTTGCTTGTATTACTAAGCTTTGAGCAGTTTCCGTAGATTTTTTAATATTTCCTTGGGTTACATCATAAAGTTTAGATTCTGCTTTATCTAACAAATTAAAAACATCCTTTGTTTCATCGTAAGACTCCTCTATAATTTCAGTTGAAATTCTAATTAAACTCCTTTGTATATATTTTTGTAATATAATTCTAGCATGATATTCAATGTGAGCAGATGATGATACCTTTTGAGTAAGTTGAACTAAATAATAATCTCCTCCAGCTTTTTCTAATTTACCATCAGATTTGAGTTTTGTAGATACTGTTAATAAATCTATTGGTTCAGTATTTTCAAATAACTTTACTATACTTTGAAAGATATATTGATGAGATTCTTTGTAAAAAGCTTCTGAATGTAAAATATCTATAACAGCATCTACACCTTTCTTATCGATCATCATTGCACCCAAAACAACTTCTTCTAAATCTAAAGCCTGAGGAGGAAGTTTTCCTTTTTCAAAAGAAACAACCTGAGGTTTTTTAAAAGATCTATCAAAATTTGGTTTGACTTTTTCCATACAACTAACTTAAAAAAAGTAAAATAGATTTAGCTAAAAAAAAGGGTTATTAAACAAACAATAATTTGTTAATAAATCAAATTAATTGTTAACATCTGGAAGTTTTTATTCATCAAACACACCCATCGAAGTAAACTTATTCATTCTATCATTAATTAAATCATCTAAATTTTTTTGAGATAATAAATTAAATGAATTGATAATAGCTTTTTTAACAGATTTAAAAATCTTTTCTCTATTGCTATGGGCACCTCCCAAAGGTTCAAGAATGATTTTGTCAATTAAGTTATTCTTTTTCATATCGTTGGGAGTTAATTTTAAGGCTTCAGCAGCTTTTTCTTTATAATCCCAACTTCTCCAAAGTATAGAAGAACAAGATTCAGGAGATATTACAGAATACCATGTATTTTCAAGCATCATTACATGATCTCCAACTGCAATTCCTAAAGCTCCCCCAGAAGCACCTTCACCTATTACAATTGAAATAATTTGAGTTCTAATATTAAACATTTCAAATATATTACGTGCTATGGCTTCTCCTTGACCTCTTTCCTCAGCTTCTAAACCTGGAAAAGCACCTGGTGTATCAATTAAAGTAACAATGGGGATATTAAATTTTTCTGCAGACTTCATAAGCCTTAATGCTTTTCTGTATCCTTCAGGATTTGCCATTCCAAAATTACGATATTGACGAGTTTTAGTGTTATATCCCTTTTGCTGTCCAATAAATAGGAAAGATTGATCATCAATTTTTCCAAACCCACCAATCATGGCCTTATCATCGCCAATATTTCTATCACCATGCAATTCTAAAAATGATCCATTTGTTAAAGCTTGAATATAATCTAACGTATATGGTCTAGAAGGATGTCTTGATAATTGTACTCTTTGCCAAGGAGTAATATTTTTATAAATATCTTGTTTAGTAATATCAATTTTTTTTAATAATTTTTCACAAGTCTCTGAAACATCCACCTCAGATTTCTCACCAATTAATTTACATTCAGCTAGTTGATCCTCTAATTCTTTTAAAGGAGATTCAAAATCTAAATATTCCATATTATTAAAATATTTTCAAATATATAAATAAAAAAAAATTAAATGATTTTATTTTTACGAAGCTTTATAATTCCATTTAAAATAACAGAAATAAAAATTATAATAAAGCCAATATAAAACTCTATTGATAATTGAGTATTTTCATTTAGAATAAAAATTGCTAAAATAATTCCATAAACTGGCTCCATATTAATGGATATCATTAATGAATAAGGGGATAAATGTCTTAAAACTTCTACAGAAACAACAAAAGCATAAGCTGTACATACGGAGCCTAATAATAATAGCCAGAACCAGTCAGAACTAGAAATTTTAAAAAAATCAGTATTAAAATCACCAACAAATATTAAGATTAAAGTAATTAATAAAACACCTCCTAAAAGTTCATAAATAGTTATTGTCAAAGAACTTGAATTTTCAATTAGCTTTCCATTGATTAATCCAAAAATTACACTAAGAAAGACTGATATTAAAGCGTAAAATATTCCTTCAACATAATAAAATTGAGATTTAAAAATTAAAGAGGTTCCAATTACAACAAAAATTCCTAAAAAAATTTCATAAGGAATTATTTTCCGTTTATAAAAAAACGGTTCTAAAAATGAAGTTAAAAATGCACCTAATGAAAGCACACTTAAAGTAATCGAGACATTAGAAACCTTAATAGCTTGAAAAAAAGTAATCCAATGTAAAGAAATTAATACTCCACAGAATAGCAATTTTATGAGAATTTGTTTTGAAACTTTTATATTTTTTTTAAAAATTAAAGCAATTAACAACAATAAAATTAAAGCAATTAACATTCTATACCAGACTAAGCTTAAAGAGTCAACAGAAATTAGTGAACCTAATATTGCAGTGAATCCAAAAATGAAAACTATAAAATGAAAATGTAATAAGCTTTTTAGTTTATTTTTTGGCATTTTTTAAAAAATAAAAAGCTAATAAGAGAAAAACAAAATTAGGAATCCACGCACCTAAAAAAGGAGATAAATTTGATTTACTTACCATAACTGAGAAAAACTTATCAAAAAAGACAAATGTAAAAGCAGTAATGATTCCAAATGCTAAATTAATACCCATTCCTTCCCTTCGTTTAAATGAGGAAACAGAGACAGCTAAAAGAGTTAATACAAATGTAGAAAAAGGTATGCTCCATCTTTTATGTCTAACTAATAAATGATTATTTATTAATGGAGATCCACTTTCAATTTCTTGATTAATGAATTTATTAAGCTGAAAGAAATTTTGTGTTTCTGCCATATAATTTAAACTTGAAAGCTCATCTATTTTAAATGAGAAAATGGTGTCTTTAATTCTTTTAGATTCAATTAACTGCTTGTCATTCTTGAAGGTTCTTTTAAAATAATCGTTTAATCTATATATACTATCTTCAGAAATCCATCTAATATTACGAGCAGTTATTTTATAACTTAAAGAATTATCTACAAATTTTTCATAAGAAAAATCATAAGCCATCTCTCTTGTTGGATTATAACTACTTACATAAATAAAATCGCTATCGTTAACTTGTTTGTAAATTTTAGAAGTTTCTCTTGATTTTTTATTTTTTTTCAAATATTTATACTGAAACTCATTGTATTTTTTATTCTTTTCTGGAACTATAAACATACCTGAAAAGAGAGCGAAAACAGCTACAATAAAAGCTGCAATCATAAATGGTTTTAAATATCTATTAAATGAGATGCCTGAACTTAGAATGGCAATAACCTCAGAATTATTAGCTATTTTTGATGTAAACCATATTACAGCTAAAAAAATAAAAATTGGATAAAGAGTATTACCAAAATACCAAACAAAATTTGAATAATAATCTACAATTTCATTAAACGGAACATCAAATTCTTTTAATTTATCTATTTTTTCAGAAAGATCAACTAAAATTCCAATTGGAATAAATAGTAATAACATTGAAGTGAATGTTATCAAATATTTTTTAATAATATAGTTATCTAAAATTTTCAAAAATTATAATTTATTATCCATTTGTCTTACCATTAATTTTTTCCAGGCTATAAAAGTTCCTTTTAAAATTTGATTTCTAGCTTCTCTTACCAACCATAAATAGAAAGCTAAGTTATGAATTGTTGCAATTTGTCTTCCTAATGACTCCTTAACAGTAAATAAGTGTCTTAAATATGCTTTTGAATAGTAAGTGTCAACATATGAATAGTTATCACTATCCAAGGGACTAAAATCATTTTCCCATTTTTTATTTTTAATATTTATTCTTCCATGAGCTGTAAACAACATACCATTTCTTGCATTTCTTGTTGGCATTACGCAATCAAACATATCTACACCAAGAGCTATATTTTCTAATAAATTAATAGGAGTACCTACACCCATTAAATACCTGGGTTTCTCTTCAGGAAGGACATTACATACTACTTCAGTCATAGCATACATTTCCTCTGCAGGTTCGCCTACCGATAAACCTCCAATTGCATTTCCAAAAGCATTAGTTTCAGAGATAAATTCTGCAGACTGTAACCTTAAATCTTTATATACACTTCCCTGTACAATTGGAAATAAAGTTTGGGAATAACCATGAACTGGGTCAGACTTATTAAATTCATTAATACATCTAATCAACCATCTATGCGTCATGTGCATAGATTTTTTAGCATAATTATATTCACATGGATAAGGTGTGCATTCGTCAAAAGCCATTATTATATCTGCTCCAATTGATTTTTGAATATTAATAGCTCTTTCTGGTGTAAAAAAATGATAAGAACCATCTATGTGAGATTTAAACTTAACACCTTCTTCTTTAATTTTTCTATTTGCAGATAAAGAATAAACTTGATAACCTCCACTATCAGTAAGGATTGGAGAATCCCAGTTCATAAATTTATGAATTCCTCCAGCTTTAGAAATAATTTCAGGACCTGGTCTTAAATACAAATGATAATTATTTGCTAAAATTATATCAGGATTAATTTCTTTTTTTAAAATCAGCTGATCAACACCCTTAACTGTTGCGGCAGTTCCTACTGGCATAAAAATTGGAGTTTGAATAACTCCATGATCTGTTTCAATAGCACATGCTCTGGCTTGCGATTCATAATCTTTATGTTCTAATTTAAATTTCATTAAAATAAAAGATCAAAGATAATCATCTATAGTTATTAATAATACCTAATTAAAATTGTTAATTAATTATGTATTTAATTACAGAAATTAGTTTGCAATGGGGCATCATATAATTAAATTTATAATTATAAAAATAATTTACATGCAAAACAATTTAAATGAGTTAACCACACAAGTCAGAAGAGATATTCTTAGAATGGTTCATAAAGTAAATTCTGGACATCCAGGAGGATCGTTGGGGTGTGCTGAATTTCTAGTAGTACTTTATAATGAAATCATGAACAGAAAAGAAGGCTTTGAAATGGATGGCTATGATGAAGATATATTCTTTTTATCTAACGGTCACATTTCACCTGTTTTTTACAGTGTTTTAGCTAGAACTGGATATTTTCCCGTTAAAGAATTAAATACATTTAGATTGTTAAATTCAAGATTACAAGGTCATCCGACTACACACGAAGGTCTTCCTGGTGTGAGAATCGCCTCAGGATCACTAGGGCAAGGTTTATCCGTTGCTATTGGAGCTGCAGAAGCAAAGAAAATAAACAACGATTCAAATTTAGTTTATTTACTTATGGGTGATGGAGAGTTGCAGGAGGGACAAAACTGGGAAGCTATTATGTATGCATCTGCAAAAAAAATTGATAATTTGATTGCTACTGTTGATTTAAACGGAAAGCAAATTGATGGTGCAACAGATGATGTTCTTCCAATGGGAAGTATCAAAGAAAAATTTGAAGCTTTTGGATGGAATGTGTTAGAGGTTGAAAATGGTAATAACATTGATGATATTTCTAAAGGATTATTAATTGCAAAATCACTTTGCGGAAATAAAAAACCTATTTGCGTATTACTAAAAACTATGATGGGTAATGGTGTGGATTTCATGATGCATACACATGCATGGCATGGAAAAGCGCCAAACGATGAACAATTGATTTCAGCCTTGTCTCAAAACAAAGAAACTCTTGGAGATTATTAACAAAATCACTTAATATAACAATGAAAGAATATACTTACACTGAAAAAAAAGATACTAGAAGTGGTTTTGGAGCCGGCCTAGCTGAACTTGGAAGAAAAAATCCAAATGTTGTAGCGCTTTGTGCAGATCTTATTGGATCATTAAAAATGAATAAATTTATTGAAGAAAATCCTAATAGATTTTTTCAAGTTGGTATTGCTGAAGCAAACATGATGGGAATTGCAGCAGGATTAACGATTGGTGGTAAAATTCCATTTACTGGAACTTTTGCAAATTTTTCCACTGGGAGAGTTTATGACCAAATAAGACAATCAATCGCATACTCTGGAAAAAATGTAAAAATATGTGCTTCTCATGCCGGTGTAACTCTCGGTGAAGATGGTGCAACACATCAAATACTTGAAGATATTGGTCTTATGAAAATGCTTCCTGGAATGGTAGTAATTAATCCATGTGATTATAATCAAACTAAAGCTGCAACAATTGCTATAGCAGATTACGTTGGTCCTGTATATTTAAGATTTGGAAGACCAGCAGTGCCTGTATTTACGCCTGAAAATCAAGTTTTTGAAATAGGAAAAGCAGTGAAATTAACAGAGGGTAGTGATGTTACAATTATTGCTACTGGACATTTAGTTTGGGAAGCCCTTGAAGCTTCAAAAGTTTTGAACAATCAAGGTGTTTCAGCTGAGGTTATAAACATACACACAATTAAGCCTTTAGATGAAAAAGCTATAATAAAGTCTGTTTCAAAAACTGGATGTGTTGTAACTGCAGAAGAGCATAATTTTTTAGGTGGATTAGGAGAAAGTGTGGCTAGAGTTTTAGTAAAAAATAAACCTGTTCCTCAAGAATTTGTAGCAACAAACGATACATTTGGCGAATCTGGAACACCTGCTCAGTTAATGGATAAATACGGAATTAATTATAAATCTATAATAGATTTAAGTTTAAAAGTAATTAAAAGAAAAAGAGTTTGAAAAGAATTAATTTATTGTTCTTAATTATTTCATTTAATGCATTTTCACAATTTGAATACGGTATAAAAGGAGGAATAAGTTTTAATAGTAATTTAAATATTGATTCAAAAATAGAATCAATTAATAATAGTATCAATATTTTTGAATCAAGAAACGGTCAACATATTGGAGTTTTTCTTAAATTATCTATTAATGATTTTTTTATAAGACCTGAAATAATTTATTCTAAAATAAAAAATAGCTATGACATTCCATATGTATTAGTTCAAACTCAAAATGTTGTAACAGATTTTAATCAAAACAAAATTGATGTTCCCTTAATGTTAGGTTATAAAGCTTTCGGTTTAGTCAATATCTTTGCTGGACCAAGATTTGAGTTTATAAAAAATGTGAGTTACGATAATATTGATTTAGATGATTTAAAAAACCAATATAGATTAGGACTACAATACGGAATAGGTTTGAAATTTGGAAAATTTGAAATAGACCTTAGAGCAGAAAGAGGTTTTTCTGAAAATGAAATTAATTTTATGGAAAACCAAGTTGAAATTAAAAATCAATATATAACATCGCAAGGACGATTATATCTTTTAGGAGTTTCTTATTATTTATAAATACTAATTTTCATCATTATCTAAATAGTCAGGAATTCCATCTCCGTCTGTATCATCAGCGACTCCATCTCCATCCAGGTCAAATTCATCTTTAGTTAAAACTCCATCTCCATCATCATCCCGATCTCTATAATTAGGTATATTATCTGAGTCTGTATCATCATTACTAAAGATATGATCACCATTTAAATCTTCATCAATGGAGTTAACTCCATCTGCGTCATGATCAGCAGTATTCATAGTATGCATGTTAACTTGAAAAATAAGTGGTGAATAAGGTTGTATGCCAGCAGTACTATTTTCATAATAACCTAAAAAAGATGGCATTATAACAAACCCCACTCCAAAATTATTAAATTCATAAGTTCCATTTGGATTTGTTGAAATATCACCTCTTTTTAATAATGCATTAAATTCTTTAAACCCTCTAACAACAGTTGTATTATCTAGCCATACGGGATTCTTTCTTGAGTCGAAAACATTATTTCCAAGAGTCAATCCTTTATAAGAAACAAAAACTGAATCAGCGACTGTTGGGCTTTGACCACTTCCTTCACGATTAATAATATAATACAAATTATGAGGAACGACTTCGTCATTTTCGTCAAGTATATCAACACTTAAAGTGGTTACTTGATCAAACAAGGAAATTTTGTCGATATTATCTCCTGATATTGTATCAATGATTAATTCAACAGTACTATTAGAAGAAAGATTAGTAAAATCTTCATAATTATAAAAATGCGTTTGCATGAATTCAATTATTGAATCGTTTTCAATAACGTACTGAGTGGAAATTGGTTTTAAAGGAACAGAATCGATATCCTCATCGTCAGATCCACTACAAGAATAAAACAAAATAATAATCGATAAAAAATATATAGTATTTCTGAGCAAATTTTTCATTTAAAATAAATATGACGCAAGATACAATTTTCTTATATTTCTGATATAAATTATAAATTTAATTTATTTATGAGAATTGATCTATTTCTTTGGTATACAAGAATATTTAAATCAAGAACTATAGCAAGTAATTCATGTAAAAAAGGTCATATTAAAATTTATGGCAATTCTGTAAAACCATCATTTGATGTTTTTATAGGATCATCATTTAGTGTGAAAAAAAAACAAATATTACATGATTTTTATATAAAAGATTTACCATCATCAAGAGTTGGTGCAAAAATTGTCGATCTATATTTAAAAGATTTAACTCCACAGTCTGAGAATGAAAAAAAAGAAATACTCAATAGAACTAAAAATAATTTTAAATTTAAAGGAAAACCAAGTAAAAAAGAAAGAAGAGATATTAACGAATTTCTAAATGAATAATTATATTTAAAAAAATTGAAAATTGAAATATAAAATATTAAATACTGACCAAATTAAAAAAATTGTAAAAAGAATAGCTTATCAAATTCACGAAAACAATTTAGAATTCCCAGATATAGTATTAATTGGGGTTCATAAAAACGGTTATATGTTAGCAGAAAAAATTAATAAAGAACTTAGACAAATTTCTAAATCCAATATTGGATTAGTTTCCATAAAAATAAATAAAAAAAATCCTATTGATGAAATAGAATTGGAGTGTAAAAAAGAATTTTTAAAAAACAAGGCAATTATTCTAGTAGACGATGTGCTTCACACAGGAAAAACTCTTATATATTGTGTTAAACATTTACTTGATGTGACACCAAATAATTTCAATACAGTTGTCTTAATTGATAGAAACCATAAAAAATTTCCAATAAAAGTCGATTTTAAAGGAATTTCACTATCAACATTTATTAGCGATCATGTTGAAGTTGTTTTTGATAATAATAATAATAATAGCTATGCTTTTATAAATTAAGTTTGTTAACTATTTTATTGCATAAGTCATCTATTCCTTTATCATCATCATTAATTACATAATTAGCTTGATTATAAAAAACAATTCTTTCAAATAAATGTTTAGAAATGAAATCTTTTAATTCTGAAATTGAAGATATTGATTCAATTATTGGTCTAATAGATTTTTCTTTAAATAATCTGGATGAAAGAATCTCAGCACTAGTATTAATAAAAAATACATTTTTAGAAAAACTTAAAATAATATCCATATTATTATGATAACAGGGAGTTCCTCCTCCTAAAGAAATAATACTCTTCTTTTTTTTATTTAATAAAATTTTAAGAAATTTATTTTCTATTATTCTAAATTCAATCTGTCCTTTTGTTTCGAAAATTTCTGAAATTGACATTTTATATTCGTTTTCAATAAAATGATCAAGATCGTATGATGGTAAATTAAGAATAGTTTCTAATTTTTTAGATACTGTTGTTTTGCCAGAACCCATATAACCAAGAACAACTATGTGTGTATTTACCATCTATATGAAGATATTAATTAATGAAGTATAATAGGCAAATTTATAAGAAAATCTCTTTGATTAATAAATTTATTGAAGCTATATTTGCATCCTCTAAAATATATAGACTTGGTAGCTCAGCTGGTAGAGCATCTCCCTTTTAAGGAGAGGGTCCTGGGTTCGAACCCCAGCCAAGTCACATTTATTAGACCTGGTAGCTCAGTTGGTAGAGCATCTCCCTTTTAAGGAGAGGGTCCTGGGTTCGAGCCCCAGCCAGGTCACTACTCCATTTAGCGCACGTGGCGGAATTGGTAGACGCGCTAGGTTGAGGGCCTAGTGGGATTAAGTTCTCGTGGAGGTTCAAATCCTCTCGTGCGCACTAATAATTAAAAATGGGTAAAAAAGTTTCTATAATTGGTTCAGGATTTTCATCTTTAGCTTCCGCATGCTATTTAGCTAAAAACGGATTTGAAGTTACAGTATTTGAGAAAAATAGCACACTTGGAGGAAGAGCAAGACAGTTTTCAAAAAAAGGATTTACTTTTGATATGGGACCGAGCTGGTATTGGATGCCTGATGTTTTTGATAAATTTTTTAATGATTTCGGCAAAGAAACTAAAGACTTTTATAAACTTAAAAAACTAAACCCTGCTTATAAAGTGTATTTTGGAGAAAATGACAGTATATCTATCGAGGATTCCTTAGAAAAAATTAAAAAAGTTTTTGAAGCTGAAGAAAAAGGAAGTGCCAAAATTTTGGATGAATTTATTTCTAACGCCAAGGAAAATTACGAAATTGCTGTAACAGATCTTTTATATAAGATGCCTGGTCTTAGCCCATTAGAGTTAGTAACTAAGAAAACTGTTTTAAAAATACAATCATTCTTAAGTAATATTAGAAGAGAAGTCAGAAGAAGATTTAAAAATAAAAAATTAAGATCCATTTTAGAATTTCCGGTCCTATTTTTAGGAGCAAAGGCTTCAAATACTCCAGCTTTTTATAATTTTATGAATTATGCTGATTTTGGTTTAGGAACTTGGCAACCAGAAAATGGTTTTTACGACGTTGTCCAAGCTATGGTTAATCTTGGAAAATCTTTAGGAGTTAAATATTTAACTAATCATGAAGTTAGTTCAATAAATATTAAAAATTCAAAAGTTAAATCCTTAACAATCAATAATTCTGAATTCGAAAGTGACTTAGTTCTTTCAGGAGCTGATTATGCACACACTGAAACATTATTTAGTTCAAACTATAGACAATACTCAAAAAAATATTGGTCAAAAAAAACTTGGGCACCTTCATCTCTTTTATTCTATGTTGGTTTTGATAAAAAAATATCTAATGTTGCTCATCATAACTTATTTTTTGATACAAATTTTGATGATCATGCTGTTGACATTTACGATAAACCAAAATGGCCTACAGATCCTCTTTTTTACGCAAACTTTACCTCAAAATCTAATTCCAAAACAGCTCCAGATGGTTGTGAAAACGGTTTTTTTTTAATTCCACTTGCAACAAATTTGGAAGACAACGAAGAGTTTAGAGAAAAGTATTTTAATATAATAATTGATAGATTAGAAAAGTTAACAAATCAGAAATTGAAAAATAATATAATATTTAAAGAAAGTTTTTGTGTTAATGATTTCATTAAAGATTATAACTCATATGGTGGGAACGCATATGGTTTGGCAAACACATTATTTCAAACTGCATTTTTAAGACCAAAAATTAAAAGCAAGAAACTTAAAAATTTGTACTTTAGCGGACAGTTGACAGTTCCTGGACCTGGTGTTCCACCTGCAATAGTTTCTGGAAAATTAGTTAGTGATTTAATTTTAAAAGATGAAAAAATTATTTGATCAAGTTTCTGAAAGCTGCTCAAAAGTTGTTACTGAGTCTTACAGTACCTCTTTTACCTTAGCCACCAAAATGCTTGACAGTTCTATTAGACAAGACATCTATAATATATATGGTTTTGTAAGATTTGCAGACGAGATTGTTGACAGTTTTCATGATTTTGATAAAAAGGATCTTTTAAATTTATTTGAACTTGATCTTAAGAAATCAATAAAAGATAAAATAAGTCTTAATCCAATTCTTAATTCTTTTCAAAAAACTTTTAATAAATATGAAATTGATTATGAACTGGTTAATAGTTTTCTAAAAAGCATGAAATTTGATTTAAATAAAAAACAATATTTAAATAAAGAGGAGTTTGACGAATATGTTTATGGCTCTGCAGATGTTGTTGGACTTATGTGTTTAAAAGTTTTTGTTAAAGGAAATCAAAAACAATACAATGAGTTAAAACCTTATGCAATGTCCTTGGGTTCTGCTTTTCAAAAGGTTAATTTTTTAAGAGATTTAAAAGCAGATCATGACGGACTAAACAGAAGTTATTTCCCAAATTTAAATATTGAAGAGTTTGATGAAAAATCAAAAAAATTAATTTTAAATGAGATTAATAATGATTTTTCTCATGCTCTAAAAGGTATTTTCTTGCTACCATCTTCTGCTAGATTTGGAGTTTACACAGCATATAAATACTATCTTAAACTGTTGAATAAACTTAGAAACACTAATCCGTTAAAAATTAAATCTACAAGAATAAGAGTGCCTAACTATCAAAAAATTAATGTGCTTGCAAGATCTTATGTTCGTTACAGGTTAAATATTTTATAAATGAATATAGCTATTTGGATTTTTACAGTGATTGCAACATTCTGTTTTATGGAATTTATAGCATGGTTCTCACACAAATATATAATGCACGGTTTCATGTGGTTTTTACACAAAGATCACCACAAAAAAGATCACAAATCTTGGTTTGAAAGAAACGATATGTTTTTTTTACAATATGCTGCAGTTAGTATGTTTTTCACTGTATTATGGGGAGAATATAATTTTTGGTTAGGATTACCAATAGCAATTGGGATATTCATGTACGGATTAGCTTATTTTATAGTTCATGATATATTCATACATCAGAGGTTTAAAATATTAAGAAATATTGATAATAAATATGCTCGTGGGCTTAGAAGAGCTCACAAGATTCATCATAAACATTTGGGAAAAGAAGATGGCGAATGCTTTGGAATGTTAATTGTTCCAAAAAAATATTTCAAATAAGTGACATTTCAATAGCAGCAATAGCAGCTTCAGTTCCTTTATTTCCATACTTACCTCCGCTCCTATCAATAGATTGTTGAATATTATTGTCAGTTAAAACACAAAAAACAACAGGTGATTTGCCAGATAAATTCAAATTCATAATTCCTATTGATGTGGAATTACAAATGAAATCAAAATGTTTTGTTTCTCCTTTAATAATACTTCCAATTGCTATAATTGCATCGAAATTTTTATTCTGCATAACTTTGCAACCGTATACTAGCTCAAAACTTCCTGGTACATATTTGATTTCAATATCATCTGAATTTGCATCTTTTTTAAAAAGCAGTTCTAAACAACCTTTGAGTAAATTATCAGTGATTTGTTTATTCCATTTTGAAACAACAATGCCAAATTTTAAATTTTTTGCAGAGGGAATTTTACTTAAATCTAAAGAATTTAGGTTGTTATTAGATGATGACATGATTTGTTATTTCGAAGAATTTTTTTCTATTTGAATATCAATATAAAAAGATTCTGGTGATTTAGGAAAATCTTCTAAAATGGATTTATAATATTTTTTAGCTAAAGAATTTTGTTTTAATACAGAGGCAGTATTTGCTGATTTTAATAAAAATTTTGGAGCAGTAAAATTATTGTCCGAAACATTAAATGCAAGTTCATAATAGTTCAAGGCATCATCTAACTGACCTAATTCAGCAAAAGAATCACCAATTCCACCATATGCTAATGCTTTTAAAACGTCATCTTCACTATCAAAATATTTTAAATATTTGATAGCATTTTCAAAATCGTTTAAATTAAAATAAGCCATTCCAGCACTGTAATAAGAAAGTTGTGAAGCATTAGTTCCAGAATAGTTTTCTATGATATCTAAAAAACCATATTTACCATCTCCTCCATTTAATGACAACAAAAATAAAGAATCACTATTTTCATTATCATTAAGCGCTTGGCTAAAATAATTTTGAGCAGTAAATAAT
>Ga0206124_10001839_pt1 | contig 16307 bp, 21 predicted proteins | sample Helgoland_Spring_3_FD_148671 | JGI IMG/M metagenome (GOLD analysis project Ga0206124, IMG submission 148671) | Pelagic subsurface seawater microbial communities from Kabeltonne, Helgoland, North Sea - Helgoland_Spring_Bloom_20160321_2 | ecosystem: Environmental > Aquatic > Marine > Epipelagic ... | reverse complement strand
CAAAAGCAGGATTGTGGGTAGCAAAGAAAAGATACGCACAATGGATTATATCAGATAATGGTGTACCTTGTGATAAGTTAGATGTAAAAGGATTGGATGTTAAACGAAGTTCATTCCCAAAAGCATTCCAAGAATGTATGGGTACGGTTTTGATTGATATTCTAAAAGGTAAATCAGAAACAGAAATCTCAGATTATGTTTTAGATTTCAAAAAGAATATGGTAAATAGACCTACTGTTGAAATTGCTAAAAACTCAGCAGTAAAGAATCTTAAGAAATATATGCCTAAAGGTAAACGAGATAAATTTACTATGATGAAAGGAACACCTGCTCATGTTAAAGCTGCAATCTTATATAATGATTGTTTAAAACATTTCAATGCTCCTTTTAAATATGAACCATTAAGAAGTGGTGATAAGGTGAAGTGGGTTTATCTAAAGGATAATCCACTTGGAATTGATGGATTAGCATTTACAGGTTATAAAGACCCACCAGAGATAGAAGAATTTTTAGCTACTTACATTGACCACAATAAAATCTTTGAAAGAGAATTAGGACATAAACTTCAAGTTTTCTTTGATGCGATTGGTTGGGGTGATGTAATTAGTGAACAAAGAACTGCTGAAAAGTTCTTTAACTTTTAACATGACAATATGTCAGTATAATACCAAATGGTACAAAAATTGAAATTAATAAATTAAATATAAAACAAATGAGTGAAAAAATTTATGTAAGAAAGTGTGAAAGATACACACTATGGGAAGCAACAAAACCAATTGAGGTTGATGTTGAAAAATTAAGAAAGTGTGAACCACCATATGAGGGTAACACACCAGAAGAACTTTTAGATTATCTTGGAGATAATGTTTGGTGTAACGAAGAATTCTATGATAATGAAACTAATATAGAAGTATATGGTGAAGATGAAGTATATGAATTATCTATGGAAGATGCATATGATATGGAAGTATATTCAGATTCAAGAAATAAAGGATGTGAAGATTGGATAGATGTTGGAGTACCAAACGAAGAATACACCAAGTATGGTGGATTTGAAGTAAAAGCAACAAATGTATAATAAACAAAAAAAGAAATGGCAAAACAATTAAAATTTGATGTACAAGCAAGAGAATCCCTTAAGAATGGATTAGATACTCTTGCAGATGCAGTAAAGGTTACATTAGGACCAAAAGGTAGGAATGTACTTTTACAGAAACAAAAAGGAACACCACATATTACAAAAGATGGTGTATCGGTTGCAAAAGAAATTGAGTTAGAAGATATTTTTGAAAATATGGGAGCTCAATTAGTAAAAGAAGTTGCATCCAAAACTGCTGATGAGGCAGGAGATGGTACAACTACTGCAACTGTTCCCCCTCAGGAGATAGCAAGAAGAGGATTTGAATCAGTTGAAAATGGTGCAAATCCAATGGAACTTAAAAAAGGAATTGAATCAGCAATTAAAGTGGTGGTTGAAGAACTTGGAAAACAAGCAATAGTAGTTGGTTCTGATAAAGAAAAAATAAAACAAGTTGCAACTGTATCAGCAAATAACGATACTACAATCGGTAAACTTATTGCAGATGCATTTGAAAAGGTTGGTACTGATGGTGTAATCACAGTTGAGGAATCAAAAGGTATTGAAACTTCAATGGAACTTGTTGAAGGTATGCAGTTTGATAGAGGATATTTATCTCCACACTTTGTAACAGACCCGGAGAAGATGACTTCTGTATTAGAAAATCCATGTATTCTTTTATATGATGGAAAACTAACAACTATGAATGATTTGTTACCTTTACTAGAAGAAATATCTAATCAAGGAAAATCTTTAGTTATTGTAGCTGATGATGTTCAAAGTGATATACTTGGTACATTGGTAGTAAATAAGTTGAGAGGAATATTAAACCTTTGTATAATAAAATCACCTGCATTTGGTGATAGAAAGAAAAGAATGATGGAAGATATTTCTATTATTACAGGAGGTACTTTTATTTCAGAAGAACTTGGATATAAATTATCAGAAACTACTGTTGATATGTTAGGTTCTTGTGAAAAGATTACAATAGGAAGTGATAGTACAACTATTGTAAATGGAAAGGGAGATGCACAATTAATATCAGAAAGAATTCAACATCTTAAATCTCAAATTGAAAATGCTACTTCTGATTTCGATAAAGAAAAACTTCAAGAAAGGTTAGCCAAACTAAGTGGTGGTGTTGCAGTTCTTTACATAGGAGCTGGTTCTGAAGTTGAAATGAAGGAAAAGAAAGATAGAGTAGATGATGCACTTCATGCCACAAGAGCTGGTATCGAAGAAGGTATTGTTGAAGGCGGTGGTATTGCATTACTTAAGATTCAAGATGTTCTTGCAAGTACCCCATGTGAAGGAAGTAACTCTTTCTGTAATGGATACAACATAATCATAGAAGCACTTGCTTCACCAATCTCACAGATTCTTAAAAACTGTGGTGTAACTGAAGGTTCTGTTTTAGAATACATCAAACAGAATGGTGGTGGATACGATGCTAAGAATGAAAAATTTGTTGATATGTTCGAAGCGGGTATCATTGACCCAAAGAAAGTTACAAGAACTGCAATTGAAAATGCAGCATCGGTAGCATCAATGATTTTAACAACAGAGTGTATGGTAGTGGATAAGCCAGAAGAAAAACCACAACTTCCTGTGATGCAAATGCCAGGAATGTAAAAAAAAGTATGAAAAGATTTGGTACTCTCAAATATTTTTCGTATATTTGTACAAATATAAATTATAATTAAATAAAAAATGGAAAAACAATCATTAAATAGGTTTGTATCAAAATACAACCTCGCAGGTTTAGTAGAATCTGTAAAGTGGGAATCAAACGATGGTTCTCTAACAACTTCTTTTATCTCTGATGATAAATCAGTATTAGGAAGTGTAAGTATGAAGGAGTTCGAAGGAACTTCAGCAGAGTTTGGTGTATATGATACAACTAAACTAACAAAGATGTTATCAGTTCTTGGTAACGATGTAGATTTCAATATCAATGATATTGATGGTAAACCAGTTTCTTTGAAATTCAAAGATAAATCAACATCTGTAAATTATATGTTAGCTGATTTATCAGTTATCCCTAATGTACCTGATTTAAAACAATTACCAGAGTTTGATACTGAAATCAAATTAGATTCAAACTTCATAAACAAGTTTATCAAGGCAAAAGGTGCTTTGGCAGATGAGAATAACTTTACATTCACTTGTGGTGATGGTAAAAATGGTTCTGGTCAAATTATCTTAGGATATTCTAATATCAATACAAATAGAATTAACATTGATGTTGATTGTACTTGTTCAAAAGATAAAGTAGAACCTATTTCATTCTCAGCAACATACTTAAAAGAGATACTAGTTGCAAACAAAGAAGCAACAGATGCTACCTTAAAGATTTCATCTCAAGGATTGGCACATATTTCTTTTTCAATCGATAACTACGAATCAAATTATTATCTTGTAGAGATACAGAGTTAAGATTATTTCACAAACCTAATTATATGAAAAAATATTTTTACGAAGTAAGTAAATTTTCCGAATTTAAATCTAATAAAACTTATCATCAGTTGCTTGAAATGACTGATGGTGAGTTTGAAGATTGGGCAAGGTTAATTCGTAAAGAGGTTGTGGATGCTTGGGATAATGATGGTCAACCTCCTGTTAAAGGAAAAGATGAAAAACAAATTATAAGTCATTTTGGTAAGTTAAAAAAAGATGAATGTAATTTTTATATGGAGGATGATACAGATGAAGAAGGACTAGGAATAATAAAGAACTTTAATAAAAGTCAAAGTGTAGTGAATCAATTTTTCCCTACAATGTTAAAAACTAGAATTTCTATTGGTGAATCTGCAGATGGTGGAACATCCATTTATGATTATTTTGCAGAAGATAGTTTAGAAGATGGTTTCATAAAAACAATGAAACGAGCAGTTAAAAGAGATTCCATGTATGCATGGTGTCGTTCATTAACAACTGTTAAAGATGAGAATCCTTTTTGGAATGGTCAAACACCATATAAATTTGTAAAGGATGTTTACGATGGTAAGATATTCAAAGGGAAGTGGGATAACTATGATATTGTACTTCACCGAACAACAGAAGCATCTATTAAAAAGTATGGACCTCTAAATGAAAATAAACAAACATATGGAACAATACTATTCTTAACTGGTAAACAAGTAAGAAGATTATTAAAAGAAGGTTTCCTAAACAAACGTCAGATTTCAAACATTGGTGATATACCTAATTCTAAAACATTGAAAAATGGTAAAGTAGTTAAGTATGTATATAATGTTAGATGGTATGAAAAATCAGATGGTATATTCCCTAAGATTATACAAGCATTTAGATTAGGATTAGGACAACCTGCTGTAAACTTTCCTGCATTAACTGCAAAATGGATTTACGAAAACTATACTAAACACATTGATACAGATGAACCATTACATATTTATGATTCATCAGCAGGTTGGGGTGGTAGAATTGCTGGAGCAATGAGTAGTAGAAAGAAAGTTCACTATGTTGGTACAGACCCGAATCCTGATAACTTCATTGATGATTTAGGAATATCTAGATACGAATACATGGCAAAGTTCTATAATGATAAAGTAGTTGATACTCATTCAGAGGCAATGACAAACTTTTTCACAGTAGAAAAGCAAGGTAACACTTATGAATTATTTCAAGATGGTTCAGAGAGAATTTCAAACAATCCAAAGTTTCAAAAGTACAAAGGTAAATTAGATTTATCTTTTACATCACCTCCATACTTTAACAGAGAACAATATTCTCAAGATGAAAATCAATCATTCAAAGCTTATGGTCAGTATGAAGATTGGAGAGATAAGTTTTTGAAACCTACTCTAACAACAATTTATGAATATCTTAAAAACGATAGATACATTCTTTGGAATATTGCTGATATCAAGATTGGTAAATCAATTTACTTTCCACTAGAACAAGATTCAATTGATATTCTCGAATCACTTGGTGCTGAATATAAAGGTAAACTTAAGATGACAATGGCAGCTATGATTGGTGCTAATGTAAATAAGAGAGAATCTCTAGATGCTGGTATGAAGAACCTAGTTCAGGTTGGGAAAACTTGGTACAAATATGAACCTATATTTGTTTTCCATAAAAAGTAATGAACTACTACTATCAACGAAATAAGTTTGTAGATTTTAAATCAAATATTCTTTTCCATGAATTACTTGATACTAGTGATTCTGAATTCGAAGATTGGGCAAAAACTTTGCGTAAAGAAGTTACTGAACAATGGGATGAGTTTGGAAATCCACCTGTTATAGGTAAAAATCATAATCAGATTATTTCATCATTTGGTAAGTTAAAATCTAATGATTGTGATTTTCTTATTAAAGATAGTACAGATTCAGAATCTTTGGGTATCCTCAAAAATTTCAACAAAGATGCAGCAGTTGTAAATCAGTTTTTTCCTACAATGTTAAAAACTAAAATCTCAAGTGGTAAAACTGCTGAAGGAGGATTATCTATTTATGATTACTTTGGTAGTCCTGATATGGAAAAAAAGTTTGTTTCAATAATGAAACGAGCAGTTAAACGAGACTCGATGTATGTTTGGTCTCGTTCTCTTGTTAATAAAAAAGATGAGAATCCTTTTTGGAATGGTCAAAGTGGATATGAATTTATCAAAGATGTTCATGATAAAAAAGTATTTACAGGCAAATGGAAAAATTACGATATCTATTTAACTAAATCAAAAGATAGTACATTTGATAACTATGGAACATTTAACGATGATTATGTTGGATTTGGAAATATATATTTATCAGCAAAGGAAGTAAAAGAATTAGTAGATAGTGATTACTTGAATTCAAGGCAAATTTCTAACTTAGGTACAATTGAAGAATCTTCAACATCTAAAAGTGGTAAGGTAACTAAGTATTCTTACATGATTCGTTGGTATGATAAAACCGAAGGATTATTTCCTAATATGTTAAGAGTAATAAGATTAAGTTGTGGTCAAGCAGCTGTAAACTTTCCAGCACTAACTGCTAAGTATTTATATGAAACATACACATCACATATAAAACAAAATGAACCTTTAACTGTTTATGATTCATCAAGTGGATGGGGTGGTAGAATTATAGGAGCTATGAGTTCTCGTAAGAAAATCCATTATGTTGGTACAGACCCAAATCCTGATAACTATCTAACTGAGTTAAATAAATCTAGATATGAATATGTAGCAGATTTCTATAATAAAAATTGTATAGATAATCATTCAGATAAACTTACATCGTTCTTTGATGTTAAAACCGAATCTAACACCTATGAGTTATTCCAAGATGGTTCTGAGTTAATAAAAAATAATTCAGAGTTTCAGAAATATAAAGGTAAGTTAGATTTTTCATTTACTTCACCTCCTTATTTCAATAGAGAGCAATATTCACAAGATGAGAATCAATCTTTCAAGGCATATAGTGAGTATGAAAATTGGAGAAATAATTTCTTAAAACCTACTCTAACTACTATTTATGAGTATCTGAGAAATGATAGATATATCCTTTGGAATATTGCAGATATTAAGATAGGTGATAGCACTTACTATCCATTAGAGCAAGATTCAATTGATATATTAAAAGAGTTAGGATGTGAGTACAAAGGTAAACTCAAAATGTTAATGACAAGAATGGTTGGGTTAGACCCATCTAAAAGTGGAATTAAAAATGCAGTAAAACATGATGGTAAATCGTATAAGTACGAACCTATATTTGTTTTTCATAAAAAATAAAAAATGAGTAAATTAGTAAACCTCTTTGGTGGACCTGGTATTGGAAAATCTTCAATAGCAAATGGTATCACCTATAAACTCAAAAAACAACATATCAGTTGTAACAATCCCTATGAATTCCCAAAGAAATTAGCTTGGGACCACAATATACCAGCGATATCAGACCAACTTTATGTATTTGCAAACCAACATAGAGGAATAGCAGAGTGTTATGGTAAAGTAGATTATATAGTAATTGATTCACCAATTTTATTTTCTACTATTTACCATAGATATTATACAAAAGGATATCCTGCTGAATTTTATGGAGAACCTTTCCATAACTTAGTTATTGATTTACATAGAAAATATGATAGCATCAATATCTTATTAGAACGAGGTGAAACAGTACACAATGATGATGAGAGATTTCAAGATTATGAAAAATCATTACAGATAGATAAATTGTGTAAAAAAGTATTAGAAGAAAACAATGTTCCTTATCATACAATAAAGGTTAATGGTAAATCAGTAAAGAAAATTATGAAATTATTAGGAAAGTCCAAATAAATTTCGTATATTTGTATAACAAATTAAAAATAAATTAAAATGGCAAACTTACAAACAATTGCAAGAAAATTCAGAGTATCTGAAAACTTTCTTAATTCAAAAGAAGATGCATTACTAATAGTAGCATCATCATTACAAGATATTATCGGTGAATTAAATCGAGAAGCTAAAAGAGGTATTGATGAAAATAGGAAACAATCTATCATTGAAAAATTAGAAAGATTATCAGAATTTTCTAAAGAAGTAAAAAACTCATCATTCTAATATGGCATTTTTCGAAGATAATAATACTAATGAAACTAAGGTAAGTAACTCTCTATGGGTAGAGAAGTACAGACCATCTAAACTAACAGAATATGTTGGTAATGAACATTTAAAGGATAAGGTAAAGGATTATCTTGAAAGTGGAGAAATCCCTCATCTCTTATTCTTCGGTAAGGCTGGAACAGGTAAAACAACTCTAGCTAAGTTAATTGTAAATTCAATTGATTGTGACCATATAATCATAAATGCATCTGATGAGAACAATGTAGATACTGTTAGAAATAAAGTAAAAGGTTTTGCTTCAACAGTTGGTTTTAAAGATATGAAAATAATCATACTTGATGAGTTTGATTATATGACACCAAATGCACAAGCACTTTTAAGAAACTTGATGGAAACATTTTCAAGACATTGTAGATTTATTCTAACTTGTAATTATGTTGAGAAAGTTATTTCACCAATTAGAAGTAGAACACAAGAGTTTCAGATTGTACCTCCATCTAAAAAAGAAGTTGCAGTTCAAATCTCACAGATTTTAGGTAAAGAAGGAGTTAGTTTTCAACCAACAGACCTTGTACCTATCATTGATAGTTCATATCCTGATATTAGAAAGATTATTAACACTTGTCAGTTAAATTCTACCAAAGGAGAATTAAAACTCGATACAACCTCTGTAATCGATTCTGATTTAAAATCAAAGGTAGTTGAGATTCTTAAATCAAATGATGATAAGAAAAACAAATGGAAGAATATAAGACAAGCAGTTGCTGATTCTCGTACACAAGATTTCACAGAACTTTATACTTTTTTATATGAAAAGGTAGAAGATTATGGTGGTAAGAATACTTCTAATATTATCTTAATTCTTTCAGAATCACAATCTAAAGATGCATTAGTAGTAGATAAAGAAATTACATTTATGAGTTGTATAATACAGATAGTAGCAATTTTATGATAAAATATGACCCAAATAATCCATTATCAGATGAAGAGTTAGATAAACTAGCTGAAAAAGACTTTGATTTGTTTTTAGATTATTTAGATTCAAAAACTGTTTATCTAAAACAATTCACTAAACCACTTAGTTCATATCACACTAAACGATTTACTGCATTATCATTGGCTCAACAAGGTAAACCAATTACTGATGAAGAGTTAAAGAAGGCAGAAAAGATTGGTAAAGCTAATGAAGAAAAGGTTATTGATAAGATTGTGAATAAAAAGTGGAAGCAAAAAGAACACGAAATATTGAAAAAGAATGGAGTTAAAAATGTTAAAACAGACCGTTCACAATGGTTCGATTAAACAAATAAATTATGGCAAAGATTATAGGAATGAATAATGGTGGTGGAAATACACCTCCACCAAAACAACCAAAAATAGATTTATCAAAGGCAAAAGAAATTAAATGCCAAGAATGTGGTGGTACTGTGTTTATACCAGGTACTAAGTTCTTAAAGATTTCTAAAATAGTAACAGGTACACCAAATGATGCAATCATACCGGTAGAATTATATCTATGTGGGGATTGTGGTGAGATAAATCAAGAATTATTACCGAAAGAATTAAAAGATAATGGCAACTAAAACATTATTTGACCACATAACAAACGTAACTTCTGTTCAAAATCCAAAGTATTGGGATGCATTAACAGATGCAGATAAAAAAACATGGAGTAATTATATGATTCATCGTTTCTTATCTATGAATCCTAATTGGATAGAGATACTTTCAGAGATACAACCGTACACACAAACTCTAGAACCCAAACAATTATATCTTGCTCTTATTGGTATCTTACCAAAGGGTAGATATTACATGAGATATATTAAAGGTAAAAAAGCTAACAAGTATGAATCTTGGTTAGTTGATTTATTAATACAAGATTTCATGTGTTCTTCAAAAGAAGCAGAAGATTATTGTGAAATACTATATGCAACTAAAGAAGGTAGAGAAAACATAAAGTATATTTGTGAAAAATATGGTGTAGATAAAAAACAAATAACTAAACTGAAATTAAAGGTTTAAAAATTTGGATTTCTCGATTTTTTTTCGTATATTTACATAGTAAATAAAACATAAAAGTATGGCAAGAGTAAGTTATTCTCAGTATGGTATGTATAGTTCATGCCAACAACAATACAAATTAAATTATATAGATAAGTTGGGTATTAGTAATGCTAATATTCATCTTATTTTTGGTTCTGCCATGCACGAGGTGATTCAACATTTCTTAGATGTGATGTACAATGTTACTAAAAAACAGGCATTACAACTGAACTTAGAAGAGATGTTACATTCTAAACTTATAGAACATTTCACAAAAGAAAAAGAAAAGATGGGTGAGGAAAACCCATGTACTCAAGAAGAATTAGTAGAATTCTTTGAAGATGGAAAACAAATACTAAAATATTTTACAAGTAAATTAGATAAGTTATATACTAAAAGTGGTTATGAACTTATCGCAATAGAACAGAGATTAAATGCTGAGATAAAACCTGGTGTTCATTTCATTGGTTTTATTGATGTACTTCTAAAAGATAAAACTACACAAGATTATATCATCATTGACTTGAAAACTTCAACAAGAGGTTGGAACAAATATCAAAAGAATGATAAAGTAAAAACCTCTCAGATGTTATTGTATAAAAAATTCTATTCAGATAAGTACGATATACCTTTGGATAAAATAAAAGTAGAATATCAAATACTAAAAAGAAAGTTATGGGAAGGAGCAGATTTTCCTATACCAAGAATATCAAAGTTCGTTCCAGCAAATGGTAAACCTTCAATGAATATGGCATGGAAAAACTTCATGGGATTTGTTGATTCTGTATTTGGTGAGAATGGTGAGATAATACAAACAGAATTTCCTACCAACAAAGGTAAACCTTGTGATTGGTGTGAATTTAAAGAAAGAGGATTGTGTTCAGCTTGGAATTAAAATAAAAAAATGTTACATCAAAAAGTTTTATTTACTAAAGAAGAGATTCACAAAATTCGTGGATATGTTACTAAACTAGAAGATAGGGTTATTGGTACATATCATCCTGATATCAATGATGGAAAACACGACCCGAATGGTGGACATAATTTAGCAGAACATTTACCTTGGAACTCATCAACTGAGTATGATTGGATAAATGAAAGAATACTAAATTGGGTTGGTGAGTTAAATCTACCAATTGTAAATTTAGGATGGGAAATGATTGTTCAAAAATATCCAAAAGGATTTGAATTTAAACCACACATAGATGATGTTTCAGAAGGAAAGACTAAACTTGGTAGAAAACGATATTACACAATTTTAATGCAACTTGGTTCACTTGATGAATATAGTGGTGGAGAATTGTGGGTTAATGATAATAAAGATATACTTATAAATCAAGAAATTGGTAATGTATGTATTTTTGGAAATGCTCAAGTACATTGGGTTACACCAATAAAATCAGGTGAAAGATGGAGTTGCACTATATTTTTAGAAAAAGATGCATTGAAAAAAAGTATCATTTAATCTGTTTTTTATATTTGTATATATTTATATAAAACACAAATACCAATGTTATGGCAGATACAAAATTAACAACAGTAAAAATCATAAAAGATATTTACTCTAAATTTAAAAAATTATCATTTGATTCAAATATAACACTTCAAAAACTTGTAAACCGTTCGGTTGATAAATACATTGAAGATGATTTGTTTCAAAATGAAATTAATAACTACACTAACTTACAAGAAAGCGGTTCAGCATTTTAATTATGAAACAACAAGACAACGGCAATTCACAACTTAACCAAACTCGTAATGAATTTAATGATAGAGTTGAAACTAAAAAGTATTTAGGAAATGCATTTAGGGTTAAAGTGAACAATTACAGAAGATTTAGAACAATTTAAATAAAGTTTAATGACAAAAGACAAAAAGAAGAAGATTCTTCTATTATCAGACGACCTGAGAATGTCATCAGGTATCGCAACAGTATCTAAAGAGTTAGTATTAGGAACACTTGATAAATACCATTGGATTCAATTAGGAGCAGCAGTTAATCATCCAGAAAAGGGTAAAGAAATAGATTTAGGAAACGATGTTCGTAAACAAACAGGTATCAAAGATGCTTCTCTTAAAATTATTCCTTGGACTGGTTATGGTGATGCAAATATTCTAAGAGAATTGATAATGAGACATCAGCCTGATGCTATTCTTCACTTCACAGACCCAAGATATTGGAGATGGTTATATGATATGGAGGCAGAAGTAAGACAAAACATTCCAATTTTATTTTATCATATATGGGATGATTTACCAGACCCGGATTACAACAGAAACTATTATGAATCATGTGATTGGTTGGGATGTATCTCAAGACAAACTTATGGTATCGTAAGTAGAGTTGGTAATATTGATTCAGAAACAATCAAACCATTAGAAGAGTGGCAAACTTCTTATGTACCACATGGTATTAATGAAAATACTTACAAACCAGTAGAGGTACCTGAAGAGTTTAAAAACAAGGTTACAGAAGGTAAGGATTATAAGTTCGTTCTATTTTGGATGAATAGAAATATAAAAAGAAAACAACCATCAGATGTTATTTGGGCATTCAAGAAATTTGTAGATAAATTACCAAAAGAAGACCAAGATAAAGTATGTTTAATAATGCATACTGCACCAAAAGACCCTAATGGTACTGATTTATTTGCAGTAGCAGAAAAGATAGCACCTGATTGTGATATCAAATTCTCAACAGAAAGAGTAAATCAAAAAGAATTAAACTACATTTACAACATTGCAGATTGTACAATCAATATTGCAGGTAACGAAGGATTTGGATTAGTAACTGCTGAATCAGTAATGGCAGGAACTCCTATGATTGTAAACGTTACTGGTGGAATGCAAGACCAATGTGGATTTAAAAAGAAATCAACTGGTAAATACTTTACTGCTGAAGATTACAAACAAATTGGTTCACTTCACAGTTACAGAGAATGGGAAGATAAAGTAACTCATGGTGAATGGGTAAAGCCAGTTTGGCCTAGAGTTCAAACTATGGTTGGTTCTATTCCAACTCCATATATAATTGATGATAAAGTGGATGTTGAAGAAGTTTCAGATGCAATTAGATATTGGTATGATAAAACACCTCAAGAAAGAAAAGAGGCTGGATTAAAAGGTAGAGAAGAGTTTTTAGGTGAGATGGGATTGAATGCAAAAAATATGTGTAAGACACTTGTAGATGGAATTGAAACTACATTTAAAAATTGGAAACCAAAGAAGAAGTTTAATGTTTATAAACTTAGGTAATGAGTAAGCCAATCTTCATAGTGAGATTTCCAGGTTATTGGACTAATAATCAAGTTAATGAATCTCGTAGAGCAATTCATAATATGAAAGAACTTAATGAAGACTATCACATTTTAACTTTACAAGATAATGAATTAGAAACTACAAGATTTGAATGTTATAATTCACCACATGAAAAAGAAAAGTTAGAAGAAATAACAAAATTAACTGAACTCTCGATACAGAGATGTTTAAGAAACGAAGAAGAAAATCGAATAAAAGAATTAGAAAATGAGTAAACCAATATTAGTATTTCAGGCACCAATAGCAACTAGAAGTGGTTATGGTGACCATTCAAGAGATATCTTGAAATCATTATTTGAATTAGATAAGTATGATGTAAAAATCGTACCTACTCGTTGGGGAAATACTCCACAAGACCAAATCAATCCACAAACTGAGTTTGGACAAAAAATTCTAAAAAGTATTGTAACACAACTAAATCAAAAACCAGATATCTACATACAAGTATCTGTTGCAAATGAATTTAAACCAATGGGTAATTATAATATTGGTATTACTGCTGGAGTAGAAACAACATTAGCACCACAAGAATTTTTACAAGGTGGAATGAACATGGATTTGATAATAACTCCGTCAGAGTTTACAAAAGATGTTTTAGTTAAAACTTCATATACACAAGTTGATAAAAATACTAAACAAGAAGTTGGAAAACTTGAATTAACTAAACCAGTAGAAGTTTTATTCGAAGGTGTAGATACTTCTATATTTGATGGTAAATCTAAATCATCTATTTTAGATTCAGTTGATACTGATTTTAATTTCTTATTTGTAGGACATTGGTTACAAGGAGATTTAGGACATGATAGAAAAGATACAGGTATGATGATTAAAACATTCTGTACAGTTTTTAAATCATTACCAAAGAATCAACAACCTGGTCTTATATTAAAAACATCATCTGCAGGATTTTCTGTAATGGATAGAGAAGGTATTTCTGTAAAGATAAAAGAAATCACAAAAGAATTTGGAGATAAATGTCCTCCTATTCATTTAGTATTCGGAGATTTATCAGAATCAGAACTAAATGATTTATATAATGATGATAAAGTTAAAGCAAAAATAATGTTCACAAAGGGTGAAGGTTATGGTAGACCACTTGCAGAGTTTGCAACAACAGGAAAACCAATCATCGTTTCTAATTGGAGTGGATATAAAGATTTCTTACCAGAAGAAAACACAGTTTACTTAGAAGGTGAATTAAAAGAAGTTCATAAATCAGCTCAAAATAAATTTTTACTAAAAGAAGCAAAGTGGTTTTATGTAGATTATTCAAAAGCAGCTGGTAAGATTTTTGATGTACATAAAAACTATGAAAAATATTTATCTAAGAGTAAAGGATTAAAAAGTAATATTAATAACAATTTTACATTAGATAAAATGACAAGTAAATTAGGTGAAATACTTGAACAATATGTTAAGATTGAAGAAAAACCACAACATATTGAATTGAAATTACCAGAAATTAAGAAATTATAATGAGTAAATATACAAGACAATATACTAAATTTCTAAGACCTGAAAAAAGAATACCTCGCTCTGAAATCAGACCTAGAAACATTTATCGTATTGTAACTTATAAGGGTGGACAGCCACCAAATAAACAAGGAGAAGATGCACGATATGTTTTTGCTTTGGGTATTATACATGGTAAGTTACATTGTATAAAAATTAATAATATAGTTCCACTTCACTTTACACAACTTGTAGGAAGTTTAAGAGATAAGAGATTACCTTTAAGTTCTGATTTAAGATTAGAATCAATGTTAAAGAAATATTCTAAAGATGGTTCACAACTTTTTACTTCTAAAATTAAGAACAATGCAAAAGTATATTCTCGTAAACTAGCAAATTATAGAACATATCATTTACAAAATATCCAAAATGTTTTTGAAATACGATTTGAACAAGAAGTTTTAGAAGCTTTATTTGGTGAAAAAACAACTACACCTGAAAAGAGAGAAATTCTAAAAGATGAACAAACAGATTTAGATGAAGGTAATGTAAACTCATTAATATAATAAAAAATGACAATTAGTTACGCAATTACAGTTTGTAATGAGATAGAAGAAATAACAAAACTACTTAACTTTTTACAAACTAATATCAGAAAAGAAGATGAAATTGTAATACAATATGATGAATCCTCTGCTACAGATGAAGTAAAAGAATATGTTACATTAATGAATTCAATGCACGAAAATCATAAAGTAATTGGATTCCCACTTAATAAAGATTTTGCAACATTTAAAAATAATCTTAAATCTCATTGTAGTAAAGATTATATCTTTCAAATAGATGCAGATGAAATACCACATGATTTTTTAGTAGAACATATAGGAACAGTATTAGATGAAAATGCTAGTGATATTGTATTTGTACCAAGAGTAAATACAGTAGAAGGATTAACAAAATCTCATATTGATAAGTGGAAGTGGAATGTAAATGAAAAGGGTTGGGTTAATTTTCCTGATTATCAAACTAGAATTTACAAAAATACAGAAGATGTTAAGTGGATGAATAAAGTACATGAACGAATTACAGGTTATAGTACATTCTCTAACTTTCCTGCAGAGGAACAATGGAGTTTATATCACCACAAACAAATAGATAGACAAGAACAACAAAATGAATTTTATGAAACAATTTAAACCTTTAGGGGATAGAGTTTTGGTAAAACCAAACGAAAAGAAAGAAAGTAAAAGTACAGGAGGAATCATTATCTCTGAATCTATGACAAATAACCAAAAAGTAAGTGGTGAGGTTATAGAAATTGGAGCAGGTATATTCTCACAGAATGGTGAAAGAATACCAATGACTGTAAACATAGGTGATACTGTATTATATGAAAAAGGACAAGGAAATAATGAAATAAAAATAGGTGATGAAACTTATTTATTATTCAATGAACATCAATTATTAGGAATAGTAAAGTGAAGATACTAGTAACAGGTGGAGCAGGTTTTATTGGAAGTAATCTTATTAAGAGATTAAAAGATGATGGACATCATGTTGTAGTATTGGATGACTATTCAACTGGTGATAGAAAAAATCATATAGAAGGTGTAAAGTATATAAACGCAGATATTGAACAGATAGAATACATTAAAGGAAAGGATATTGATTTATGTTTTCATCTAGGTGCAGTATCAAGAGTACAACCATCATTTGATGACCCAACAGAATGTTTACGAGTTAATGTAAATGGAACTGAAAAGGTAATGGAATGGGCAGATAATTGGGATATACGAGTTGTATATGCTGGTTCATCCTCTAAACACCATGACCCTACTGATTCACCATATGCTATGTACA
>Ga0206124_10001838_pt1 | contig 16319 bp, 8 predicted proteins | sample Helgoland_Spring_3_FD_148671 | JGI IMG/M metagenome (GOLD analysis project Ga0206124, IMG submission 148671) | Pelagic subsurface seawater microbial communities from Kabeltonne, Helgoland, North Sea - Helgoland_Spring_Bloom_20160321_2 | ecosystem: Environmental > Aquatic > Marine > Epipelagic ... | reverse complement strand
CCCCACTTTCATCGCGACGACTGAAAAGTCGAGTGGAACAATAGTTTCTGCTGAACTTGCAAAGCGCGTGTTGCAGCGCGCCGTTGTAGACGAAGACGAACGAGTGAAGTCAACGGTTGTCATGGCTTTACCGTTCGCCAAATTTTTTGCAGAGAGATTTTCACCCTCGAGTCAAGCTTTAGGGGAATTGACGAAGAAAGCGATTGATATGACTCGCGAAGAAGCGAATAAAGGTGTATCTGACGCTGCAGAACGGTATGAAATTCTAGCAGCAAAAGCTATCGCGGCGATGGCGATTGGTGTTAATTACGACCTCGGATCTCTCGCAGTTGCCCTATCTCTGAGCGACACTTTGATAGAGAAAAGTAACGAAAACAACAATAGTAACTCCAGAACGGCTTATAAAAGCTACGAAGTTGATCTCGAGCGTTTGCGTAATTCCTTGACGTCTAAAGCTATCTCAGCCGTTCGACTTGCTTCGGAAAAAAAGTATGAAGACTTGGAATGCATTTGCGAGTCCATTCATTCGGTTGTGAATATCAACCTAGTGAGCGCTTCAGAAACTCGGCGCAAGATTCTGAACGCCTTGTTTGCGAGAGTATCGCAGCAAGATAGGGGATCGACAGAGTCGCGAGAAAATCACTACTTTCAGAACAATGTCTTCCGTATCGCATCTTCCGATGTGGTTTACCATCAGCCATCCAAATCCAAGACGCCATCGAGGGGTCGAACGTCGCGTGCAAAAGCAATGAGTGAACTCGAAGTACAAAAAATGCCTTTCTTGCGAGATGAGCTCGAAAAATTATGCATCGAAGAATACTCTGAAATTTTTTCAAATTTTCTCGTCTGCGACGACTGTCCTGAAATTAATGAGGCAGAAGATGGCACAGAAGAGGCGAAGAAGCAACGCATGGCTGCTTGGAGGAACAATAATGTCGATAAGAAGTGGGAAGCGGATGCAATCAAAGTTGCGGTTTCCTCCTTACGAAGAGTTTTAGAGACCTCGTTAACGTGCGGTCCAGATTTTCTCGATCGAAGACGTCGAAAAGAAAAGGAAACTTTTGCTCTATTTGGGACCAATAAATTGATTGGATACGCGTGGCGATTAGCACATCACGAGAGCCCAAGCGTAAGAAAAGCTGTCCTTGATGCAACGCGTATATTTTCTCGGCGTGAAATTCTCCTCGAAGATGCTCTCGTAAACGGGGAGATCGATCTTTCGACGTTTTCCTTTCGAGCGATGAAAATGATGGCGGAAAATCTGAACAGCTTGAATTTGCGCAGGCAATCGAGTTTGAATGTAGCTTTACTTTGGGGCGGTGCGCCGTCAGCCATGAATCAAAATCCAATCCACAAAATCGAGATTGAGGCGTCTTTAAAATTGCTCCGACATCTGAAAATCGTCGTGGACGAAGCGCCGACGGACACTGCACGAGAGCTTTCTTTGCGTGTTTTTTCGACCGCTGCTATGACCGTTCCAGCAAGACGGGACGCGTTGACGATTGAAGCTATGTTCTGCGTAAAACATATCGTTCCAAACTCTGGGGAAAGTTTACTCACGGCATCGACTGCTGCTCTTCTTTTGCACACTCTGGCAAAGAAACGTGATATTCGACCAAAGGAGCTTTTGTTAGGAGACGCTCAAATTGCAGAAGGTATCGGATGTATTATCCCTAATAATAAAGAAATGTTGCGTACTCTTTGTGAGGCAGTCGTAGAGTGCTCAGAACGAGAGTTACTCGATGCTCTTTTACCTGCGGCGTTCCCGACACTAGTACGTAAAAGGGATATCAAGACGTTGGGGGCGTACGCGAAAGAGCTTCGAGGAGAGAAATCTGTCAAGTCTATAGTGACTGAATTCGCATACGTCGTCATTGCTGATTTTCTTTCAGCTCGAGATAATGAAGCACTAAAGAAGAATGCAATCGAGTTTCTCGAAGAGCAGACAGGTTTAGAAATAGAAACTCTGATTGCGGATAATGCGTTGTATCTCATTAGGTGTTTGATCAAATCCGCGGGCGCTAATGAGAAAGTACCAGAACCGGTGGTTTGCGCGAAAGAGTTGAAAACTATGCTCCACGATATTGGTCGTTTGGCACTAGGTGATGAGCAATTCACCACCTTACCAGATTTCTTGCGAGCTCACTTCACCGCTGTGGAAATGCTCATGTACGAACCAGATGAGAAGAGAAACGAAGTGATCCATCGCAGATTTCTGAAATCGCTCGCGATCATGGTCATTTTAATCCAAGATCATTTGCCTCAATTTGCACCAAAAGTCATGGCGCACTTTTCAGCCGCGCTTGAGCGCAAAAGTTTGCGCAAAGATGCTCTCAGAGCGTGGTTGATATTTGTGCAAGTGATTGCGAAGCACAGCAACGAGTACTTATCGAGAATCGCCGGTCAAATTGTGGTCACGATGTTACCGTATTTACAGAATAGCGATCAGGAAAATCAAAACAGCACTGAATTCGATGAAGGAAACGGAGATGCATCGAAAAAAATATCGAGCACTGCGAACTCTGCGACGACAGACGCTAATCTAGCGGCAGCTGTTCTTGATGAGCTCGTATTGAAGGCTATTTTACCAAAGCCGATTTTGGCTTCGCTGCCTCTTTTGCCCAGACTGGAAAGACTGCGAGACTCGAACACGAAACTTGACGACGCCAGAAGATCTAATTTACTCGAAGATAGTTTAGGAATTCGACTACAAGCGTTGACGAACTCTTTGTCCCAAACAGAAAGTGCGGCGGTCCGAGAGACTGCGCTGGTGGAAATATATCGCGCATTAAGCAACCACGAGAACACAGATGAATTGAATGCTCTCGTGAAAGGCTCGAGCGAAGGTGCAACCGCCGATTCGGTCGTAGGTAATCTCGGATTTGCGCTGTTGAAGTCTTTTTCGCACGATTATTCATCTACAGGCAGTGCAAAAAACGAGCAAGCCAGAGTACGCTCGCAAAGAATGGCGGCAAAATGCCTGGGCGAGCTCGGTGCTATCGATCCCGGTCGTTTAGGAATTACCACCGAATCTGTTGACTTGCATTTGGATACCAGACCTACAGAAGTTTCTCAAACTCTGCTCGTAGACCATTTAGCTCGTATGGTTCGCGGTGCTACCGATGCTATCATGCTCGACGCCACGGCATTCTGCGCACAAAAAGTCCTCATAACGAGCGAGTGTAGACCGGCTGAAATTGAAGAAGCCGCAACATTTTTGTACAATCAGCGTAATAACTACGCTATGGATACCACTATATTACCGGAAGGATCAACAAAGGACGGGGCTAAATTCTGGTCGGAGTTACCCGAGGAAGCGAGAACCACGTTGGCTCCATATCTTACGACGATTTACACCTCAAGTAGTAACAAGCAACTCCCTTCGACGCGTCCGATATATGGAACGTCTTCTTCAGTCAACTCATTCTCGAAATGGATTCAGCAGTGGTGCCGCGTATTAGCCATAGAAGCTCGCGGTCCGTGTGCGGATTTATTCGAGAATTGTTTGGGAGTGTTTCGACACGATACACGCCTGACGCTGTATTTGCTTCCGCACATGGTTTTAGATGCTCTGACTGGGCAAACCAAAGAAGAGTACGCCAATACGAACGAAGATACCCCCATTGTCATCGATAATGATGATGGAGATGAAACCGCGCGAATGCGAAGACTTTCCATCGAGCTCGAAATTTTAGCCGTGTTGAGAGACGCCGCTGGTATAGTAGTTTCGGAGAATGAGCAGCACGTGGTAAATACGAGCAGAGGTGAAATATCCCCAAATGATGTTGTTGCATTTTCGGCGTTGCGCTCGCAAAGGGGAAGAGACAACGCGCTCAACAGTAAGTCGTCTGCATCAGGAGGCTCTGGTGGTATCGCGGAATTGGCGGCACAAGCAATATTCCACTTGCTTGACCAGCTCGAAACGTGGGTTGCGAATGTACGTATCTCTAGTACGAGACGTCATTCATATGGCGCAAATGCCATGCACAAAAATGCGCACTTTGTTCAGGAGTTCCTGGAGAATATTCCTAAAACGCTACTTGCAAAAGCGGCGCAGAACTGTGGCGCTTCAGTTCGTGCTCTCAGGTACTTTGAAGACCATTGTCGTGCTCAGGGTGCGGTATCCAATCCTGCATCGGCGAATTTTGCGAAGACAAAGCTCGACATGGCAGACGGCGACGTCTCATTCTTAGCCTCGGTATATCAGGGCCTGGCTGAACCGGACCAGTTGTTGGCGTTGCCCAGATTTCGCGCGCAACCAAAAGTGGAAGATGAGCTTTTACGACACGAGGAAGCTGGGGAATGGGAGGAGGCACTGATTCACTACGAATCTGAGCTTTCAAAGAAGACGCCAAAATCATCATCTTCAAGTGATACTTTATCGCCTGCAGAATGGGGAAGGCTTCGTTGTTTAAAAGGTCTTGGGCATTTACGAACGGTGCAAAGAGATTCGGAAACTCTGCTTGCGGCGCGTCGCTTCTCAAGAAATCGCAAAGAAACAGCAGCGCTGGCAGAATCTGGAGCAAACGCCGCGTGGCGATTGGGCCGATGGGATGATTTGGAGAGTTTATTAACAAAGTTAGATAACGAGAACGCGAGAAGAGGTGGTGGAATGCACTCATATGATGGTACTGTCACAACGACGGCGTCGTTAGAACACGTCATCGGATCTTCTCGCAAACGAATTCGGAGCACTGCGGGTGGAGGAATTCTCTCTTCGCGATTACATCGTCATCAAGCGGTGAATGTATTTAACGATGACGACGACGTGTCTGGATTATTGACGAATCTGTCCTCGTCTGCGTTTAATCCAAAAGCTCCTGCGGATGGTGATGCCGCTATTGGACGCATAATGCTCGCCTTGACGCGAAATAATAACCGAAATGGAGTAAACAATTGCGATGAAGTAGGTTTTCGCCGTGCGATGAAATCTGCGCGCGATGCCGTCTTGGCACCATTAGCTGCAGCAGCGATGGAAGGGAGTTGGCAAAGAGCGCACCCGAGTTTGGTGCGGCTTCATTTGTTGCAGGAGTGCGCAGCTGGCTTTGAAGCTGTCAAGTCTTTCCGCGAAGAGACGGGTAGAATGCAAGTTGAACTTGCTCGACACAACGAAATCCCCGCTTCTAGTAAGGGTAACACTAATAACGCATCGAGAAGTCGATTAGCCGATACAAGAACAACCGCGAATCGATTTCGAATATCTCGAGAGTCCAAATCGGGTATTCCTGTGGTCACTCAAACTGTACTCAACGCGTGGGATGCGCGCTTAGAGAGAGTACCTGCTACGATTCAGACGCGAGAGCCGATCTTAGCTTTGCGACGGTGCATCTACGGTTTACTTCACGCTGCACCTGCGCAAGCGAACGCGTGGTTGGCGCAAGCGCGAGCATGTCGAACAGCTGGTCACCATGGCGCCGCGCAGCTTGCACTCTTAGAGGCTAGAAATTCTATGCAACAAGTTGAAAGTGGTGCGAGTGAACGAACGACGATTGGAAACAACGTTCGATTAGCCTTGGAGCAAGCAAAGTTACTCTGGGCGGAAGGCAAGCAACACAAAGCAGTCAGCGAAATTCAAGAAGTTCTCGGTTTCACCGATGAAAACAACAACAGCTCTCGTTCGGGAGGTAGTACGACGACCATAACTGAGGACATACTGGCCGAAGGTGATGAAGACGCCAAGATCTTGGCAAAAGCGACGCTTAAGCTCGCTCGTTGGGCTGCGGTCACCGGTCAAAAGCAAAAAAATGAAATTCTCGAACTGTACAAGCGCGCAAAGACGCACTACGGATCGAGAGAAAAGGCTCACTTTCACCTCGCGAGGTATTTGGACGAGCTACTCAAAGATGCACAAAGGAGAGAAGCGGTATTGGCGATGAGTGGGATTGGCAGCGTTTCGGCCGCCCAGAATTTGAACACGTCCTCGCGAAGTCGACGAGCGAATAATCAGGGTGGCGGTCGCGCAGGTTCAAACGCTCTCGCGAATAGTAGAGAAGTGACCTCCAGTTACGATTTGATCACGGAAGCTGCGAAAGCTTACGGAGCATCCGCAAAAAATGGACATCGCCACGTGTATGCCTCCATACCGAGAATGTTGACGTTATGGTTCGATGCCGGAGACAACTACGAGAGAATGCACGCAACTTATACTTCGACAACGTCTGCAACGACGCAGCATCAGATGCAGAAGGAACTTCAGCGCGCCAAGAAGTGTTGTGAAGACATTACGCTCATCGTCAAGACTTACAGCAACGCGTTTCCTTTGTATAAATGGCTCGTCGCTTTACCGCAGCTCACCTCTCGCTTGACCCACAAAAATGAAGACGTGTTACACGTCGTCCAGACGTTAGTTTCGCGACTGTTCCGCGCGTACTCGGATCAAACGTTGTGGCAACTCGCACCAATGTTGCGTTCGCGTGATGATTATCGGAAACGATCTGCTTTACAAGTATTACAAAAAGCGATTCGCGAAGAGAGCAGCCATCGCGAGCAAATCGCCGCTTTTCAAGCTATGGGCGACCACCTCGTCAAGCTGTGCGCGTTTCAACCGAAAGCACCGACAGAGCCTAGACAACGTCAAGCGAAGAGTTTTTCGCTTGAGAAAGAATTCCCGGGTTTATGTGCAATGTTACCGTCGCAAATTATGATTCCAATTCAATTATCCTTGACGGCGGCGCTCCCGCCGAAAGATTCAAATCCTACGGACCATACACCGTTTCCTGCCGCAACGCCAAGTTTTTACGGTTTCGTCGACGACGTGCAACTGTTGCAATCTTTGCAAAAGCCGAAAAAACTAACCGTCATCGGTGACGATGGTTTGGAATACTCCTTTTTGTGTAAACCAAAGGACGATTTGCGAAAAGATTTAAGAATGATGGAATTTTGTGCGGTTCTGAACCGTTTGTTATCTCGCGACGAACAAAGTCGCAAGAGACGATTATATTTGCGCACTTTCTCCGTTATTCCATTGTCTGAGGACTGTGGTATCATCGAATGGGTCCCGAACACGACCGGTTTGCGTCACGTGATGCAAAACTTATACGTTCGCGAAGGTATATTCGGACGTCACACGCACAACGACATCAAAGAAATCTACGAAAGGTGGAAAGGACGATCGCCACTCGGGTACGGGAAGGAGGTGTTACAAAAATTCCCACCCGTTTTCCACAAATGGTTCCTTGACACTTGGAAAGATCCATCGAAGTGGTTCGCCGCTCGCAAGGCATTTGCGCACACATCTGCGGTCTGGTCGATGGTCGGCCACATCGTCGGTTTGGGAGATCGGCACGCGGAAAACGTCTTGTTGGATGCGACAACTGGTGATTGTGTCCACGTGGACTTTTCGTGTTTGTTCGACAAAGGTTTAGAGTTGGAAACGCCGGAAGTTGTTCCTTTTCGATTGACGCAAAACATGATTGATGGTTTAGGCGTTGGAGGCTACGAAGGCGCCTTTGAACGCGTCTGTGAAATTACTTTAGACGTGTTACGAAATCATCGCGAGGCGTTGATGTCTGTGTTAGAAACGTTCGTACATGATCCACTCGTTGAGTGGACTCGCGGGAAGAGTAGCAGTAACCAAAGTAATACGAATGTGGTTTCGCAACGAAAAGCAAAAGAGGCTCTGGAAAATATCGGGGCGAGATTAGAAGGCGTCGTCGTTGGTGTCGGCGCGGCGCCGAGTTTACCTTTGAGCACGAGCGGTCAAGTCCGGCGTTTGATCGAGGAAGCTACGAGTCTCGTCAATTTAGCTTCTATGTATATCTGGTGGATGTGCTTCTTCTGATTGAAGAAAAAGTAATTATTTACGTTCGAATTCAAACGCGTAAAAATGCTGTTGTGCGATACAATTTTAGTAGGTATATTAAAAGTGGAATTCAATAATATTTAGCGTCTCTTTCTCCAGTCGTCCGAAAAGTCATCCTCGTCGATGGATTTGTTCTGGTCTCTTTCCCACTCGTCTCTTTCGTATTCATCGTATCTAGATTGATCCGCGGCGTTGAAGAACCCACTCACCACGTTCACGACAAACGCCAACATGAACAGCTGAAAGATGAAACCGCCCCCACCAAAGAAGCCAAACGGCATGCCGTACCCGAAACCAAACGGCATACCGAACCCAAACGGAGAAAACATCGGCACTGGCATTGGCATCACCGTCGGTCCGTAACCCGCGCGCGGCGGCGGTCCTCGTCTGTATTGCCCACCACCTCTCGGCGCAGACCTGTACGATCTTCCGCCTCCTCCTCTCATACCTCCGCCGCCTCTCCCAGCCACTTGCGTGATTTCATTCGCAAAAGTGGAAGCCTCCGCAGGCTGATTCAACACCGAGCAATCCGCGACCGCTAACGACGTCGCCACGAGCGTCGCCAACGCGAAAGACGCCGCTTTCTTCTCCCATTTCTGTTCTTCTGTTTCTTGTTTTCGTTGCTGCTCGCATTTCTTTCCTTCTGCCTTTGACGACGACGACGACGTTTCGTTGAAGATCATCGTCGTCACTTTCGAGGAGGAAGAAGAATTCGCCCTGGACGATGATGATTTTCCTCGAAAAGACACCAACGCGCTTTTGGAACGACGACTCTTATTTTTTAGTAAAGACGAAGATCGGCACGCGGCGACCAACTTCCCAGAGGAGGAGGAAAGACCATTATTGCGAAGAGAGGAGGATGAGGACAACATAAGCGAACGTGTGTTTGTGTTTCTCTTCTTTTTACTGAGGAAATGAAAATATCTTTCAAAAATGACGTGTCAATTGCTTAGGGTGTCCAACCCTAATGAGTCAAAGGTCTCTCTTCTTTTCTCTTTCCTTTTTCCTTTTTCTCATTAAAAAAAATGGAGAAGAACTTCGAGGCAAACGCGCACTCGATCTTCGCCGGCTCGTACGAGCGATTTCTGTTCGGACACTCGTACGGTCCAAACTCCTCTTTTGTTACCGCTGCTGCTGGCGAGGAGGAGTTTGAGAAGAAAAGTAACGATACAAAGTTTCTGTGCACGATAGACGCGCATCAACAATCGATAAAATCAATCGCCGCCGCCGGTCCGTTTTTCTGCAGCGGAGGACACGACGACAGAATACGAGCGTTTCACGTGAATACGAGAGGGGAGATTTCGGACGTGGGGTCGTTGACGGGACACAGTGGGACGGTGACGTGCATCGCGTTTGCCAAGCCCAGTATTTATGGAAAGCGTGAAGATGATGATGATGATGGTAAAAAGTGTACTACGAAGAACAACAACAACAACAACAACAACGAGGAGGAAAAAGTGCCGTCGCCGACTCGAATGCTTTCCGGGAGCGACGATGGGACGATTTTAGTCTGGCAAACGTACGATTTTGAAATACTGAAGAAAATGTTGGCGCACAGAAACGGCGTTTCTGGGTTGAGCGTACACGCGTCCGGGGTAGTGGCGGTGTCGTGCGGAAAGGAAGACCGGTCCGTGGCGCTTTGGGATTTGAAGAAAGGACGGGTTGCGTATAAAGGGAAGACGAGAGGTGGGGAAGAAAGCGGAATTGACGTGTTTTTTAGCAGCAAAGAAGAAGATACATCGGGAGGAGGAGGGAAGAGGTACGGGCTTTTGACGAATAAGTGGTTGGACGTTATCGATTGCGAAAGCGGCGGCGAGGTGAGCTCGTTTACGAGGGAAGATCAAAGGGAAGGAAGGATTGGGTATCGCAAGTGTTTGTGCGCGACAAGCAAAGAGGATTCGGCGGAAAACATCTACCGAATTGGATACGAAGGTGGCGACGTGTGCATTTTCGACGCGAGAGTCGGTGGTGGTACAGCGAGTGCGACGATTGTAAACGCGCACGAAAATCGCGTTCGGTGCATGGCGGAGATTCCAGAACGCGGAGGACACTCTTTCGCTACGGCATCTTCGGATGGAATTATTAAAGTTTGGGACGAGAGAAACGTCAGAGAGCCAATCGCACGAATCGAAGGCGGCGGGCGATATACGAGTTTAGTAGTCATGAACAACAACGACATCATGCGCAGATCGAAACCGGCGAAACCGAAAGAAATTGAAATCGACGATATCGAAGCCCGTTTGGAAATGAGGAAGAAAGAAGAAAAGAAAGTAAACACCGAAACTCAAAAGAACGCGGAAAAAGGGAAGAAGAAGAAAACGAAGAAGAAGACGAAAGCGGATTACGATAAAATGGATTCGGATTCAGAGTTGGAAATCGTGGACGACGAGGAAAATAATGCAAAGGACAGGAAAAAAGCTGCGATTGATGATTCGGATAAAGTTGATGACGACGACGAGAGCGAGGAAGACGACAATGAGAGCGAGGAAGACGACGAAGATATGATTGAAAAAATGCGACAGGCGTACAACAAAACGCACCATAAGAACAAAAGTAAACGAAAACCGCAACAACAATCTCGCAACAGTCAGTACGAGAAGAACGCCACGACGGCGCGAAAGAAAGCGAACAAGAAGAGCAAAAGCGGCGATAGTAGAAAAGTAGCGAAATAGCAGCAGCAACGAGTGGACATGCGCATGTCGTTTCAAAAATCTAATAATGCACTCATCATGGTGACTAAATCTTACGACGCTGCTTTTCTCGCGCATCGTCGTCTTCCTCGTACTCCTCCTTTACTCCGTCTTCTTTTTTCTTTTTCCCCTCGTTCCTCCTGTGCTCCTTCCATAAATTCAACGCGGGCTTAATGTCTGACACGTATATCGCTTGATACTCCTCGTCTACTAATCCTAGCTTTTTCATCAACTCCAAAATCTGCACGCTCGCCGCCTCTTTCGCGTTGTCGCTGCTCGTCCCTTCCGCTTCTACTTCAATTGTACCGAATTCCAAAGGTACGTTCTTATACCTCTTCTTTTGATCTCCTAAATACAATCTTCTGTGGGTCACTCTCGCCGTTCCTATAAATTTTGGATCGTGCACTAATCCAGTCACGCTCCTCGACAACAACTTCACCGTATACAAACACAGCGTATCGTTAAATTTCGCTCTCGCCGGTTTCACGTCGCTCTTCGCGAATTTCATCCCTTCCTCTAATATCAAATTCGCCACCGCATCGATCGCGACGTCCTTCTGCGCTTGTCTCAAAGTATCGTTCGATAAATCTGCGACGGCTATAATCGCCGCTTCCACCGCCGTCCCGGCCACGTGCTCGTGATGTCGCCACTCCTCCGCGGTAATCTTCACGTCCGGTAAAATATCCGGCGCTAACTCTGCGAAAGTTTTATTTCTCACGCACGCCGAAAGAAAATTATTCGCTTCCATCTTATTCCTCGGCGCTCGATTCGCCCCGTATTTCCCGTCCGCTTTGCGAATCTTGTCGAGCAACATGGACGTTATCAACTTATCCCCGTAAAACGCGTTCAAATCCACTTGCCTCTTCACATCCTCCGGCACGTGAACTCCTCCGCCTCGTAAATACAACCCAGCCGGTAAGTAACGCTCGACCGGAACTTTCGCCAGCGCCGTCAACCAATCCGTCACGTATTTCACGTGCTTCTCTTTCTTCTCTTCGTCTTTAGACACGACCAACCGTTCGATGTCTCGGTCTAACTTTTCGTACATTTGATGTAAATAATGGTCGTGAGGTTGTTTATTCACCCAAAGTCTCAGCGAGAGATCGTAATATCGTCCTTGTCTTCTTCGGAAATACTCGCGTTCTTTTCGCTGAAGCTGCTGATGAATTTCCTCCTCGGAAGTTGTCCTCGAATCCCCTCGGAAGTTATTCTCTTTTCGCTTCTGTATTAACTTCTCGATGGAGATTTTCTTAGAGTTCTTCTTATTACTATTGTTGTTCTTATCACTATTACTGTTACTGTTACTATTTTTATTCGCCGCTACTGCTGCTCCTCCTCGACCGGAGTTGTTGTTGTTCTTCTTCTTAAAGTGAACAAAGTTGCCTCGATGCGCGGTTATGAACATCTGCTCTTTTGAAGAAGAGCTTTTTATGATTGTCGTCGTCGTTAGAGGAGGAGGAAAAGGAGGAGAAAAAGTCGAGGGGATACTTTCGTTTTTCAGAGTCACCGGCGTCTCAAAAGGTGCAGTGTATATAGAGGCTGACCGCGCGTCGAATTTGTATCTGTAATGTAATTGTGTGAAGATCTTTGCTGTTTGGGTGATGCATTAAATGTATTAAAAATTTTACGCGCGATCATCCGAGACCACGTCGTGTGGTACCAAATCTCTCTCACACACACATCACTCTCTCTTATTATTCATTAAGAAAACATCTCCGGCAAAGCGCCACCGTTTGGCGCGCACGCTCTCAAAGCGACGCTCAACTCTTCCGCGAAGAAATCGTTATCTACGTCAGAGAGCGCGAACGCCTCCGCCGTCCACAAGGACAACAACTCCTCCACCGCTTCCTCTCCCCCGGATAACACCAACAACTCTGGATCGTGTTCGACGACGGCGTCGACGTCTACGTTTGGGAATTTTTCTCTGAGCAGTTTTGCGTTTCTACCGACGACAGAGACCCACTCGTCGCCTGTATCGCCCATGAACAATTTCGGAGCCGAGAGGAACATCGAGCAGCAATTGGCTCCAGGCGCGGCGGTTTTCAATTTGCTCAGGCGACTCACAAACGCCGACGAAGGCGTGGATAACGCGTCTGGATTCACGTGACACGCGTCCACGGCTTCTCTCGGCGTACACGTGATTGCTTTGGAAATCTCGTTGATGCGAACGGCAACCTCGTCTTGATTTTCAGACGTGTTCTGTTCCGTCGAACTCACCATGCGCTCCGCCAGCGACAACGTCCGACACGCGAGATTTTCCGCGTATCTCTCCGTCATGTTGTTGTTACTACTACTACTACTACTACTACTCGAACTACTACTAGAACTACTTCTATTCGTCGCTGTTTCCAGCCAAAACGTCTTCACTCGTTTCACGTCCTCTCTCAACTTTTCGTCTCTTTCTAATCTCAAAATAAACTCGTCCAGTCGTCGGTCCGCTTCGTCCCGTATCGTCGCTCTCGATACCGCTTCACCGGCCAAACCTTGTCTCTGTCTTTTCAAGGGCATCACATTCGCGAGAAACCAGCTGTAACAAAACGCAAACGGGTTCGTGTTATCACTTTTATTCAACGCGTTTCCGAACGAATTTTCGCTCAAGAAGTTTAGGAAATTCGCGATCGGGCCTCCGTTTTCTCTTTGCAAATGTTCTCTGAGCAAGTCGTAGTCGTTGTTGAAATCCGCCGGGTCTCTCTGATCTCTTTGGCTTTGTCTTCGAACTCTTCGTTGTTTTTGAGGCTTTTTTCCTCCCGTCGAGGAGGAACAAACGCACGGCGAGCGGGAAAGAATCATCGGTACAATGACGACTCTGAGTTGGAAAAACATTTCTCCATTACAAAAAGAAAGAAAGACGATGATGAACGACGACGAAAGTCGTCGTTCATCTCCTCCTCCTCCTCCCCTAAACGACAGAGGACGACGAACGCGAGTGAGTATTCTCGCGTCTCATTTCGCGTCGTCTTCAAAAACTTTGAAAGGAAAAGACGAAGAAGACAAAGAAGAAGAAATCCAATCCGCGGAGGAATGGATATCCTCCCCGGGAAAGGTGTTCGAGAACAGAAAGAAACGATACGTGATCACGCGAGAGTCTATCGAACAATTCGGTAAAGTCACTCGCGATGAACAGTGGATACACAAAAGTAATGATAATGATGATTTTGGTAGTGCATCGTCGTCGTCTTCTCCGTCTGTCTTGGGAGGCGTTAAACTGCCAATCGCTCACGGATTCTTCACCGTGTCCTTGTTGACGTTTTTATCCTCCGCGCCGAGAAAGAGCGCGACGTGGTGCAAGTACGAAATCAACTGCGGGATGAAAAACGTAAAATTCGTGAAACCGGTAGAGGTGAACTCAGTTTTAGGATGTCGAACGAAAGTCAAGAGCGTTTCGTGGAAGCGAGGGAGGGAGATGTTGGAGACGACGTACGAGTGCGAGATGTTCAAAGAAGGAGGACGAAGAGGAGAAGAGGAGATCGTGTTAGAAGCGGAATGGATTGTCAGACAAGTTCTCGCGTAGTAGAGAAGAAGAGATAGCTAGAGTAGTAACACTCGTAGTAACAGAGCAGCTGCACCGATAGATATGTAAAATTATAGTAATAGTTTAATAGAGTAATAATGTACAAAAGTAAAAGAGCGAGCGTAAAAAAATCCACGACGAACGAACGCGCGCGGTTGTTGATGTTTTTAAAAGCCGAGATTCGGCCTACTCGCGTTTGGAGCGTCCGCCAACTCCGGTCGACCAAGCTTCTCAAACTTCTCCGAGGTGGTAAATCCGCTCGTTCCAGCTAACGCGGCGCCTAAAATGTTGTCCGTGCACGCCTCTTCCACCGTACAGTCCGTCCTTTTTTCGCCTCTTTCCAAACGCTCCGACAAACTTTGCGCTTGCGCTCGCGCGAATTCTCGTCGGTCACCGTCGCAGTCCATCATGCCGCCTTTGCACTTGAAAGACATGGCCTCGTCGCGTTGGTCCATGTATTCTTTGACTGCATGTATGTAGTCCATCATCGTGAGTATCAGAGTATCTTTGGTGAGTGTTCGTTTGAATGTAGTAGATTTACGCGAAGGCGAGCGAAAAAAATCTAAACGTTACTGGATAAGATATTTTAACGAAACGAAACGAAACGCACCGGAAGGATCGACGAGGACAAAATCCAACGCCAAAGCCGGCTGCCCCACAGCCACCGTCGTCGCGGCTAAAAACGACGCCGTCGCCAGGCGCATCTGCGCCTCGTACGTGTCCTCTTCTTTCCACATCAATCGTTCGTTTAATTTTCCCATCTTGTTGTTCATATCTTTGTCTTCTTCGTTGTTGTTGTTGTTGTTGTTGTTCGTAGTAGTAGTAGTAGTAGTATCAAGATCGAACCAACGCGCGACGAGCTCAAAGTTGCTAAACCCACCGGTCGTGCTCGCGATGCAGCACATCGATTGGCTCGCGATAGATATCGCTCGATTCAGAGCCGTGGTGGATTCGTTCTCCCGCGTGGAATCATCATCTTTCTTCGTCGTTAGATATCGTTTTTCATCGCTCGAAGCGCTTTTGGTATTCGTAAAGTTGTCGCTCTTCTCATTTTGATGACCCCCCGCGCGACGAAAGCGACGAGAACGAGAACGAGAACGACGAAGTTTGTTCTCGTCGCGCTCGCCGAGCGTTCTCGGCGCCTGAAAAGCCGCAACAGTCAGAGTTGATGATGAAAACATGTAACCACCGGATTAGAAGTGATGTATCTTTTTATATCTCTGTTTTCTTGTGTGGAGTTTCCTTTTCCCCAGAGAACGAATGGAGAAAACAACTGCGCCGAGACTCCGACATAAACGAGGATGAAAGAAGAACTCAAAGAAGAACTCAAAGAAGAGGGAGAAGAGAATAATGAGTCTTTCATCGGCGCTTTAATCGCGAAGTTTCGAGAGCGAGACGATTCGGGCGACGACGAACGAGATGCCTTTACCATCATCGAGCAGGAAGAAGATGCATTTTCAAAAACAACGAAGACTTTGACGCAAAAACGAACCGACGGAACGAACGCTACGAAGAAGAAGAAGAAGAAGAACGAGAAAGAGAACGTGAAAGCGATGATCGACCGATCGTTTTGGTGGCGAGAGGATGAAGAGACAGAGAACGAGGACGACTGCAGAAGTCATCATCGTCTGTCCCATCAGCCGCACACCGACCGGCAAAATCATCCGCTCAACCACCAAAACTGGGAGGAAGAGGAGGAAAAGGAGGAGGAAAAGCAACGAAAGCGTTCGCTGTCGTTTGTCGACGCCGCCGCCGGTTTTGCCGAAAAGGAGGAAGAGGAAGACACAGACGTGGATATTTTAGAGGTTTGGCGACGACGACGACGCGAGAACGAGTTGATGAATACGACGACGACGACGAATGTAGGTGGTGGTGGCGGCGCTCGGACGACTTCTTCTTTTTACGATACGAGTACGAATCAGTATCGTCGCGGCGGTAGTTTTAACGACGATAATGGCGCGATGATGTTTAGCCATCATCGTCATCGCTCGAACGACGACGCGAATAAGGTGGTTGATATGGTCACCAACAAGAGCGCGCAGACGTCCTTCTTCCGAGAGGATCCGTTCGTATCGGTAGGAACGCGTAAAGAGGAACGAGGAAGAGGAAAAAGAAGGAAAGGTAGGAGCGCGAAGAGCGAGCCGACGATTGCAAAGTCAAAAAATGGACGCGTGCTCATATCCGCCGCGAATATCACGGACGAAAGCGACGAGGACTTTAGCGACGACGCAAATACCACCACCACCTCCAGCGTAGAATACGATAGCAAAGAAGAAGAAGATGATGATGATGATGATGATGAAATAGACGAGGAAAA
>Ga0206124_10001833_pt1 | contig 16335 bp, 14 predicted proteins | sample Helgoland_Spring_3_FD_148671 | JGI IMG/M metagenome (GOLD analysis project Ga0206124, IMG submission 148671) | Pelagic subsurface seawater microbial communities from Kabeltonne, Helgoland, North Sea - Helgoland_Spring_Bloom_20160321_2 | ecosystem: Environmental > Aquatic > Marine > Epipelagic ... | reverse complement strand
CCATTTTAGTATTAACTCTATGTTTAATAAATGAAACTAAATCATATTTAGAACAACCTTCTAAATCTCCCATTTCATAAACTTTATCTATAAAATCTAATTCTAGCTTTAAAGATAATAAAGCAGCTTCTTTAATTGCTTCTCTTAATTCTGGAGTATTTAATTCTGGTTTTTCTTCCATTAATTGTCTATATAACCAACATCCAGCATTTGAATGTAATGATTCGTCTCTAATGCTCCACTCTACTATTTGTCCTACTCCTTTTAATAAATTTCTTAATTTAAAAGAAAGTAAAATAGCAAATGATGAAAATAAATTAACACCTTCTGTAAATGCTGAAAATATTGCTAAAGATTTGGCTCTAGCACTCCAATCAGGTGTTCCATCATGAGAATCTCTAACCTCCATCAATGTTTCAATTTTGGCCATTGTAGATTCGTCTTCTAAAAATTCAGCAAAATTATCTAATCCTAATTCTTCATTTAATAATGAATATGCTTCGGCATGGATAGTCTCAAAAGCACCAAATGTAACACCCATTTTAATAATTTCAGGTTTTCTAAACCAAGAAGTTACTAAATTAGTCCAATAATCATTTACTACTGTTTCAGTTTGGGCAAATCCTTTTAAAATAGTACCAATGATATTTTTTTCATTTTCATCTAAATTTTGTTTCCAATCATTAACATCTGACATCATAGGAACTTCAGTATGTAACCAATGGGCTTGGTGTTGTTTCATCCAGTAATCATGTGCTTCAGGGGGGTATTCAAAAGGCTTGTAAACTATTCTTTCTTGGGTTATGTCTCTCATATATTATTTTTTAAAAACGGGGCGATAACTATAGTATATATCATAACTTCTCATCTTTACTTACAGAAGAATCTTGAAAAAGTTGATTTAATACAAATTTATCATTCTTTGTTGGTTCATTAAAATTATTAGAAGTTGAAGCAGGCTCATTTTCAACAAATACTCTTGGTTCTTCGTCCATTTTTATATGACCCGTTGATGCATCTATGTCAGCATGATAAGTTACACCATCAAATCCATATCTATTTTTCATTATAAAAAATCTACCAGTTCCATTAACTTTATCTTGAGGTAATCTTGATAAAGACATACAAAAATCAGTAATCATCATTTTATTATATGATCCTGCTGCTTTATCTCCTTCAATAGTTTCATCTCTGGCACCTGCTCTGTTAACTTGTGATACAGACCAAATAGGAATATTTAAAGTTCTAGCTAATGCTTTAGTAGATATGTAAGTATTATCTAATTTCTCTTTTTCATCTTTAGACCCACTAGTACTTTTTAATAAATCTACATAATCAATAATTACTAAATCAGGAGCATATCCTAAATCTGTAACTTTTGATATATGAGCCTCTATTGTTGACATAGATGCTTGTCCTGGTGCATATTCTTTAATTGTTAAGGTTCCTTTTAAACCCTTAACATATTCATCTATCTTTTCTTTATGCAAATGAATAGTATTTACGGGTTGATTTACAAAATGAGCATCATATCTTTTACCCACATATCCTTCTGATAATTCTAAAGTATAATGGACAACATTTAATCCTAATTTTAGAGCATGTGCTCCTAAAGCAACTAAACTCCAAGATTTACCACCACCTGGAGAACCAAATATTAAACCAAAATCTCCTCCACCTAAACCACCCATTAATCTTTCATTTATAACAGCCCAGGGTGTTGGTAATACTTGACGGTCTTCTTCTTTATAACGGGCTTCCATATCTTTCATATATTCATGCCCTATATCTTTGTCTTGTCCTGCTTTTAACGCATTATCAATTGTAAATCTAATATCATCAAACATTCCACCAGCAAGTAAATCTACTGATTTAAGTAATGCATCTTTTAATGATTGGTTTTTACAAAAACTAGAAAACTCACCTTCAACATATTCCTGATCGTCATTAGTTAATTTATATATTTCTTTTAATTGCTCTACAATGGCAATTTTTAATACTTCATTATCTAATTTTTTAACTTCAATTTTTAAAAAATCTAAAGTTGGATTAGCATGGAATTTATCAAAATATTGTAATGCTTCTCTAACAATCCATTTATGAGCTTCATTTTCAAAATAAGAAGGCATAATAACATCTCTAATATTAAGAGTAAATTTTTTATTTTTAAGTAAAGAATGTAATACTTTTACTTGAAAATGAGGGCCATATTGAGATAAACTTTTTAATGTCATAACCTTATTTATATTTTTGAAGATATGAAAAAACTTCTGCTAACCAAAATTCTGTGTTAGGGATTCCTCTTCCTAGTAAATCTTTTTCATACATTTCAAAAAATCTTTTTTTATTGAGATTGTATGGTGGTGAATCTATTAACTCATCTAATTCTTTCTGATCATGTTCTAATAATTGAATATTCTCTAAACACATTAATTCATAATTTATTTCGAGTTGTTCTTTAAATAAATGAACATTACCATAGATCCCATGTTCTTCAACTTTATCAGTTGCTTTTTGGTAAGCTTCATATAAAGTAAATAATTTTTTACCTGCAATTTCAGGAAAATATTTCATTAGTTTTTTAGGGCCTAAACCTTTAACACCAGGTAAATTATCTGATTTATCACCCATTAAGCACTTCATTGTAATAAAATTATAAGGATGTATACCATATTGCTCATAAACATCATTTGGTCTATAAAATTTCTTTTTTATTGGTGAATAAACTGTAATTCGTTTATTTACTAATTGTAAAAAATCCTGATCAGCTGAATAGATTATAACATCATCTTTTAATTTTTGGGAAAGATATGCTATTGTATCATCTGCTTCTATTTTATCAATTATAGAAATACTAACAGGTAAACATTTTAAATAATCTAATAATCTCAACATTTGTGTTGCAATTGAATCAGATTCTTCTGCTAATGTTGAGAAAACTTTAAAATTTGTAATTCTTTTTATTTGACGGTTTGCTTTATATTCAGAATAGGTATTTCTACGATTTGTAATATTACCTTGACCATCAAAAACTAAGATAACTCTAGTTGGTCTAATTAGTTTAATAACATATCCTAATGATTTTAAAAAACCAACTAAACCACCAACATGATTTCCCTGTGGATTAATAGCGGGAATCATAGCAAATGAACGCAAAAACGTGTTCATAGAATCAATTAAGAGCACCCTACTGTTTAAGTGTAGGGGCTCTAAATTAGACTCCTCATGCAAGTTGTTGAGTATATCTTTATAAAGTTCTTTCATCCACCGCTTCTACATTAGCAAAATCTTCATCTTCAGATCCTTCTAAAACTATTTCAATTGGACCTTCACCTAATATAGCGCCCCATTCTGATTGGTGGGCTTTTTTATAATTGTCTATATCTTTTTTAGTATCAGATATAAAGCCATGAGGTGTAACTATAATTTTACCTGTAGTTGTAACACCATTAATATGGTTTTTTTCAACAGCGGTTTTAACCTTTTTAGCCCATTCTACCTTTTTACCATCTTTAACAGCATTTACTTTTAAGTTACCTGAATTAGAGATGTTACCGAATGTTACTATTAAGGTTGAATCAAAGAACATTGTATTACCACCTTTATTTTTCATAGTTGGTGGTTGCATAGGTCCTATTGGTTTTTCAACCCAAATCTTATTAATAGCAACTAATGTATTAGTATAAGGACTAGATTCTTTTCTTGATAATAATATTTCTTGATTTATAAAGTTACCAAATTGAGTAGACATTGCTCCAGCATTCCATTCATTATTATTTTTAGCTTTTTCTACTGACATTTGACACGGCACAGATCCAATTGAATCCCATAAAAATACCATATCCATTGGTAAATTACCTTTTTTCTGTTCATTCATTAGATCTGCCATGAATCCCGCAACAGCTTCTACTGTTGGTAATTGTCCTCTATCGGCAAAAATAAAATTACCATCAACTCCTATTGTATTACCTTCTTCATCTTTTTCAAGATCTACTTCTAGACCCATCATCATAGCATGTTCCCAAGACCATTTCATCTCAGTTACTATAAAAACAGGCAATATTCCCATTTTTTGAGCATTAACAGCTACTTCTAATAAAGCGGTAGTTTTACCAGTATCAGAGTGTCCACGTAATAAAGTAATATGACCTGCGGGAACACCAGGTAATGATACCATTTCTTGCCACGCCGGGGATAAAGGTATCCATGATTGTTCTTTAAAGGTATTATTAGATGATCCTAAACCTTTTGCTGCTTTAAACTTATCAAGGGAGAACGTTCCCTTAACAGACTTGGAGATATCGCCTCCAAGGCTTACTTTTTTTCTTGCCATTTAATTAATCTTTAAATAAATCGTCGAATTCGTCCTCGTTGAACGATTCTTTTTGTTTAACATTCAAAGTATAACCAGTATCTCCTTCTGTAGTTGTTGTAGTTGGAGTATCTGTAGTAGTATCTTCTGGGTTTAACCAGTCCTGATGCTGTTTTCATATCATCGTAAGAAACTCTTCTATAGTATTTCAATAATTCAGGTTGGTCAGATAACCATTTTTCAACTTCAGCATTATCATCAGATAAAACTGATTGTTTTGGTTTTACTCTAAGTGAAGTTTGTGGGTAAGGATTACCTTGAACTACTTCTACTGTCATATCTAGTCCAGAGACTACATCAGTAAAATCACCATAATCTTCGTCTGCGGCATAACTTAGTAATTCTTGGTATACTTGTTTTCCAAATTCCCAAAATCTAACACCTTTACTTTCTTCTCCTCTAACTATTACAGGAGCAAATACCCTCATTTTTGGTTCTAACTTTTTAGCTAACCTCCAATTTTCAGGTTCAGATGTTTTTCTTAATTCTTTAGAAAATTCTACAATAGGATCTTTTTCACCATAATTAATTGGTGAGATCATTGTTCTACTTCCTATTCCATAATGAAAGAAAACTTCAGTAAATGGGTTTTCTTTATTTTCCTTATAAGGGACAAATCTAACTTGTGATTTACCCATAGGTGCTTTCCAAAAATATTGACTTCTATCAAATTTTTGATTGTTGTTTTGACCAGGTTTGGTCTGTAATTGTTCTAACTTGCTTGAGATTAATTTTAAATCCATAATATAACTTTTTTTAATTTGAAACGGTTGATAATGTAATAACTTAATTTATGATATCCAAACTAAAATGTAAGGATCTCATGTATTTTTGTATCTAATTTTTTTAACTCGCCACCTGTAGTTAATAAGATACCATAATATAACTTTTTTTAATTTGAAACGGTTGATAATGTAATAACTTAATTTATGATATCCAAACTAAAATGTAAGGATCTCATGTATTTTTGTATCTAATTTTTTTAATTCGCCACCTGTAGTTAATAAGATACAATTTCTGTAGTCTTGCCAATTTACTCTATAATTAGTATCTAATTCACCACTATTTAAAGAACGAATTAAATCATTAAGTGCGTTAATAGTGTATAGAGTATTGGATTCCTTTTTTCTATGTAAAAGGATTGTATTATCTAGTATTGTACTAGACATATTGAATGAATCAACATTATATGTACAGACATACTCATTTGTAGATTCTACAAACAATACAAATATCTTGTTAAATAAGATTTGATATTGATCTTTAATCGTATCTACAGTTGATTCTAAGTCTTCCTTAGTGGTAAATGTGCAAAATAATTTGTTTGCCAAATCGTCAAAATTAATTTCGTAATCCATAATAAATATTATATATCTTTTAGAGAATTGTAATTATTGCCGTATGCAACTTTTACAACGTATTTGTTATTTTCTAATAATCTTTTGATTTCTTTTAAAACCTCTTTACCATCTACTGAAGAATAATCAACTAAGAATGAATCATAGGTGTATAATATAACTTTACTTTGTTTATTATCCAAATAATCTATTACTTTTCTTACAGAAATAACATTATTATGTGTTTCTGCTGATTGTATCATATAGTTTAATACTTTATTAGGTGTTGGGTTTTGTATTTGTTCTTTAGTTAATATTTTTCCTCCTACTAACTCTAATTTTTCTGTAGCATTAAATAATTCCCATAATTTTTCAACATATTCATTCATTGCTTTAAAGAATGGTATTTCTTTATATTCCTTAAACACACCTCCATATAATTGTTTAAAGGTTAATTCTTTAGATTTTGAGTATTCATCATCAGTCAGTTCTTCCTTATTAAAATACATTTTACCTAACTGATTATGTACTGATTCTTTGTCTAGTTTGAATCCTATTAAATCAGCTAGTATCCTAACATGATAAGCATCATAGTCAAATTCAAAAAACATATCATTTTTAGGAATAAATGCAGTTCTTGAACCATCATTTTTATTTAAAGCAGCGAAGTTAACACCGTTAAAAGAGTTAGTTGGACGAGTGGTAAGGTTGTATAAGTTATATTTAGTATACACTGTTTCTCCATGAATAAACCATTCTTTTTCATGATATTTAAAGTGTTTATTGAAATAATCTTTTAAACCATTCTTTTTCATGATATTTAAAGTGTTTATCAAAATAATCCGGGTGGATTCTTAAACCTTGTTCCTCTATTGATTTAAATACTTTTGGGAAAATGTCATTATAAAATTTGTTTACTTCTGTTGGGATTTTTTCTCTAATTTCTTTGAAGTTTTTTTCTTCTTGCTCGTAAATTTTTGAGATTGGTACCAAGGAAGTACAGAACGGTAAATGTCCATACTTATCATAAGTACGGGACCTAATAGGAGTATAATCCAAGTTGTTATTGTCATAAGGTATGTCTATTAATTTAGGTGAATCAAAGAAATATAAACATTCTTTTTTATTTGTAGTATAAATTTTTTCATATTTGCTTTCTATCCATTCTATTACTTTATTAAAATCTAATCTAAATGCTTCAGAATGATTAATTGGAAATACATATCCTTTCCCTTTAAAAGTTTTAAAATATATTAAACATGGTGAAGTTAAAGCAGAATGGTATTCATCATTCATAGGAATAATGTTTATATAACACTCATCACCTGAACAATATAGTCTATTTAATTGTTCCTCTGTCTCAACGATGTAATACATAACCTTTTATTCATAACTTTATGTTGCACCAAGATTTCCTAATGCTTCATTTACCAATGTATTAACTTGTCCTTGAACAACCACATTAGCTGGTAGGAGAATTTTATTTTGTGATTGGGTATGTGTAGCACCATCCATTATTGTTCCATCTGCCATTATATGGTAATTACCTACATAATTACTATTATCTTCTCTAATTGTGTATTCATTTCCACCTGTGTATTGGTTAGAGATTAATTCTAAGTTTGGTTTAACTGAAAATTGGATTAAATTAGATAAATATTGTTTTATACCTCTAAATTCTTTATTAGTGAAGTTAATTAATCTTTCATTAGTATCTACAATTCCTGCAGTAACTACTCCATTTGGATCTCTTGTATCTCTAAGTGGACCAGTTATTTTCCAAAATATTTTTACTACTTGCCATAAAGCATAATTGTATTCTCCACTTTGTGTAATTATATCATTATAAGTTGATTGGTCTATTTCTAATATTTGAAATGGATTAGAGTTTCTTTTTTTAGCAAAATATCTTTCTATTTGTCCTCTTTGATAATCTTTACCTTGAGGTTGAGGAATAAAAGCAGTTGGGTTTTTACCATATTCAAATAATTCTTGATTATTAGGATTTAATCTTGAATATTCTAAATTATCAGGTGTATTAGGAACCTGATTTGATGATTCTTCTCTAGGGATAGTAGTTAATAATTTTTTTGTTGGTTCAAGTGGGGTATTACCACTATAAATTTGTCCATTAAATAATTGATGATAAGGACCACTATAAGGTTTCCCATTAAAGTCAACAAATTCACCACCATTAGTGAATAGATTATTATTTGTTAATGATTTAGGTATATAAGTCATTAGTTAGGTCTTGATATTACTTGTCCTCTTAATATAGTGTACCATTTATTATTTTCTACTTCGTGATTTATTGAAAATACTGCAAAATCAATTCTATCTTTATATTGTCTAGGTAATCTATTATTTGGTATTCTAAATACACTATAAGGTAAAATACCTGATATTCCATCTATTTTAATACTATATTCTATTGGAATAATAGTACTAGGCCTTTCATTAATTGCCGAGGTAAAACTAGGTCTAGCAATGTCTCCAATTAAACTTAAAGTTGTTACTTTTTTAGGTCTTTTAATAATTTTATTTTGTAAGTCATTATATAAAGTAATTACTTGTGAAATTGTTTCTTTTTTTATATTTCCAAAACTATAAACATTTGCTAAATGATTATATAATTTTTTATAAGGTAAATAATTAATTTTAGGTTTACCAAATATATCATTTTTTTCTATAGGAGCTATTTTTTCTTTTGCGAATCTATCTGTAGCACCTCCACTAAAATATTGATAAGATAATACATCTTCAGAAAAGTCTTTTATTTTGTCACTAGCTTGAGCTGCTATTACTAATTGGGATGCTAGTTTAGGAGATAATTTAGTATTAAAACTATAATCGTATATTAAAGAATTAGTACCAAAATTAGGAATAGTTACTATATCATTTTCTTTAGATTCTATAGGTAATACATTTTCATCAATAATTCTTATACAATTACTATCTTTATCATGAAAAGGTCTAAATGAATTTACTTTACCTAAAGAGACATTAACACCATCTAAGATTTGAGTTATATAATCCATTAAATTCACATCAGGATCATTACTATTATTAGATAATCCTTTTAAAGTATTAATAGCAAAATCTAAATTAATTAAAATATTAAATAATTTGTCTTCAAAAGCAGGAATATTACGGGGATAATTTTCACTAGTTAGTAAATCTTTAGTTTTTAAATCGGGGTATTCAACAAATATATCATTAAAAAATAAATCCTGATAATTTGGAGTAGTAATATAAGGGATTAAACATTTAGAAGGGTCTACACTGGCTCTTAAAGAGGGAGTTTTAATTATTGTATTATTAGGATTATAATCTAAATATACTACAGGTTTAGAATTGCCTTCTGTACCTTCAGAGAAAATTCCAAAATGTTGGATTAATGTAAATAAATGTCCTAATGTAATATAAGTACAATCTGATTTTACATCATCAATAGTTAAGTCAGATGTATAAGCTTTATATAAATTACTACTAATATCGGATATTTCAGTATCATAACCAGAGATAAATTGATGAGCATTTCCTTTTCTAACATTTATATTTTCACTTTGTATGTTATCTCCAACAAATTTAGGACCTTTATATTTAGTCTTTTCAAATAATTCATTTAAATATCCTCTATAAGTTTTTCTTAAATCTTTATTTAAAATAAATACTGCTCTATCTAGTCCAACTTCTATAAATTTAGTACTTACCTTTCCTTGTCTTTTTTCTTGTTTTATTAAATCAGAAGCTTTTGTAACAAAACTTTTAATCCCTGATAGTACACTCTCTAAATAAGAAGCATAATTTCCATAAGATTCATCTGTTTCGTCTGTAAAAATGTCAAAATTAGTAGCACCCGCTGTATTAATTTTTAAAGATTCTACTATACCACCAGAACCCATTACTTGGATTTTACAATTATAAGAACCATCGTTATTAGCTGTCCAATCAAAATTATAAACTTTACCTAATAAACATTCATAATTACCTTGTGTATTTTTTCTTTTAAATGTAGCTTGTTTTAATAATTCATCTCTATCATTTATTCCAAAAAAATTAATAAGGGATGGGTTTGATTCAAAAGTACCATCATTTTTAATATAGTTTGAATGTCCCCATTCTAAAAATACACTACATCCTAAACTCATATAAAGTTTAGTCATTGTATCTAATTGTCCTAAATCATAACAAACAAATTCTATATCTGCTTGCATTAAGGTTTGCCATTTACCTCCTGTACCAATTGATACATTAACAATACCAGGCATAGGTTTAAAACCTAAATCATCGTCTGTACCTTTTTTATAAGTTTCATTAAATCCTTTTCTTAATGTTCTATCATTATTTAAAGTACCTCCTTGTAAAACATTATTTCTAGCTAAAGCAGAAGAATCTCCTATATTAACACTAGAACTTAATCTAAAGAAAATATTTCTATTAGTTAAAAATTGTAAAGTTTTGTTATCCCTATTTTTATTAAAAAGAGTTTCACCCCTTTTCCTTATTTGACCATTTATATAGTCAGGGAATCCTGAACCTACAATATTTTTAAATTTTTTTTTTTCAGTGGCCATAACATTTTTATGAATTTAAATCGTTAAATTCTTGAATAGCATTACTTAAATTACCAGGTATTCTTAATTGAAAACCAGGTGTTGGAAATAGTGAATCACCAGGTAAATCATTTGCCATTGCAATTACCCACCATAATGTAGAATCTCCATAAAAATCAGTTGCTATTAAATCTAACCTATCTTGTTCTCTAACGATAATGTAATAATCATCATTTGAGGGAGTAACAGAAGGATATTTAGTTGGTAAGTAAATTACTTTACCATCATCTGTAGTGTATGTTTCTATATTTTCGTATCTTCTTGCCATATTAATCTAATGGTGCTCCAAATGCCCCTTGTCCTACTTCAACTGTACCCACTCTATTACCTAAATACTTATTGTTTAATTGTGTCAATAGTATTGGTGTATTACTTTGGTTAGTTGAGGTAAATGAAGTTTGAGGTAAAACATTAAGTATAGGTTTAAATTGTACTGCTACATCCATTAATTGTGGTGTTTCTAGCATATCTTTACTTTCATCACCCATTGCTATTTCCCAAGAATATTGGTCATCAACATTTAATTGTAATGATTCTATTATACCAGGTGTTCTAACAAATAAATCACCTATAGTTAATTTTGTAATATTACCTCTCATAAACCCAGATGAATTATAACTTGGATATAAAGTAGATAATAAGTAATTTAATTTTCTATATAAAAATTTCATTTCTTGTTTTGATTGAGCAGCTACTTTAAAATTAAAATTAACTACTCTATCAAATCCTTGGTATGTATAAAAATTCTCTCCTCTACCTGTATAACGACTTGCTGCCCATTCGGCATTATGATTATCATTATATCCCGTTAAAAATGCTCTAAAAAATGTTGCTTTAGTACTAGTTGTATTATCATTATCTATAGTTTCAAAAGCAAACTTAATTAAATCTCTTTCAAAACCTCCAATACCATCAGCATCAGTTCTAGACTGAACATCTGTTAGATTAATCTTATCTTGTCCGGGTTCAAAAATATCATTAATATTTGTCCTTTGGTTAGCAGGTCTAGCTCCAGGACTTCCTATTTTTATCCTAGTAGTAATATTATTATTTCTATAATCACTTTTAGCTACACTATTTGGATCAATAACTTCATTTCTAAAATCTTTAACTCCTAAAGTTCCTGGTAGTGATTGTAGTTGCCTTCTAATTGTATCATAACCCATAAAGTTATTAAATAATACAACATCTCCATTTGGATTTTTATCTGCCCTAATATTTTTTTGTTGAAATATGTTATCTATATTTCCACCTGTAATACCATTTTCTGTATCTGTGATATTAAATGTTGGTGATAAACCTAATAAGTTAGAAAAATTAATTTCTGTTATTGGTCTAGCTTGAACTTCATTACCATATACATCATTTCTAAAATTAGGCCCTATAAATGTTGGGGCATTTTGTGTGTTAATAGGGGCACCTAAATAATCTGTGGCTCTTTGAATTATTGTATTTCCTAATCCGTAAACTGAACCTGGTCCTCCTGTATAGAAAAATAATTCACCATCATCAAAGGTATTAATTCCTAAATTAGTTGCTATATTATTAGCAAAAGGGCTGTCATTACTAACTTTATTATCAATTTTAAAGGTAGTTAAACTAACTAACCTATTTTGTTCTTTAGATTTATGAGAAACAATATATTCATATTTGTTTTGTGTAAATTCTAAATCTTGAATTGTTGTTCCTGCATTTGGATGATGAAAACCTGTTCCTCCTTCAGCAATTTGCGTCATTAAATTTCTTCCGTCACTATATGCCCTAGTGTTAGCAAAACCACCCGATTTACCTGTCTCTATTTTAGGGTTAGAGAACATTAACCCTTTTTGTTTATCTAAAAATGCTTTACCTTGAGGATAAGACAATAAAAATCTGTCAATCCTAGCAAAATCTTCCCTAGCAGCAAGTTCCTCATATGAACCACCACGAATTGGGTAATCCAAACTAAGAGCTTCTGTAGATAAAGAATTTAGCTGGTCTCTAGTTTCAGGAGCACTTCTTTTTATAAAAGGTTGTCCTGAATATCCTCCACCTCTAATATCTTTATCATACCTTAAGTCGGTAAGATTAGATGTTAGGTCTCTTAACATTATTTTGGTAAGTTATCTACGTATTTTGGAGGTGTTTTACCATCTAAATCTAATAATGATGGAGATGGTTTATTATCTATATTTGGGTTACCATTAATAGAATACTCATCGTGTAATTGAGAATTATTTAATTTATCTAAATTATTTTGAGTTTCACCTTTTGTACTTAATGTAGATGTTACTTGTGTTCCTAAAATTGCCATAATTAATTATTTTATTTATTATAAATATTTTATATTGAATATTTTCTTGTATTAACTGCTAATGATGGTTGTAATCTATTTGATACCCTACCACCATCTAAGTTAATTTGTGCTTGTGATGCTCCGTCTCTTACTGCTTTTGCTATAGCTGCTACATCAGCTTGTGATAATCCAGCATTTCTTCCTCCTCTAGCTATACCAGGTGCCATTACAACATCATCATTTGCTGTTCCTTGTATTAATCCACCTTCTCTAGTTGATATAATAGGTCCTTTACCTGCTGGGATAATTGCATCACCCACTTGTTGTGGTCTAAATAAATAATTTGATGCTGCAGCTAGAGCTGTCATTGAAGCGATAGTTGCAAGAGCTGTAAGTGGATTAGCTGCAGAAAATAATAAAGCTGCCCTACCTAGTTCATACATTTGTTTAACTAATCTAATTAAACTATAACCAGCTAAAACTCCAAAAGCTGTTGCTATTATACCAGAAAATTATACCAGAATAATCAGCTACAAGTTTTAAAATAGGGGCTACTCCTATTGCTAATATTGAACCTATTTTTTCTATAGATTTAGATATACTTTCTTGTGCTGATAGTCTTTGTAAATCTAATTGATTTAATCCTAAAGTTGCTGCGGCTTGCTCATCAGTAATATTAAGTTGTGCTCTTTGTTGAAATATCATATCAGCCATTTCATCACGGCTCATTCCTAATGCACCTGCAATTGCTTCTTGTTCAATTCTAGTTCCATTAGCAAAGGAAGTTATAGCTTCTTGATTTGAAGCTAATTCTTTAGTTAAACCCTCTAAATCATTAGTTAATGCAAAGAATCTTGCTCTTTCTAAATTTAATTGTTTACCTGAAATAACTTCTGCTTCAAATTCTGATGCTATAGAAGATTCAATATCTAATAATCCTGCTGCTATATTATCTACTTGTTGTAAAGTAATACCTAATATTCTTGCCTGTTGAGATGCTCTTGCTAATTCAACTGTATTACCTTGAAAAGTTAATGCTATAGCAGATGAAGTATTACCTATATCTTCAAGTATTCTTCTTTGAGTTACAACAGATTTATTAGCTACATTTATTTCTCCTACTTGAGCAATAATTGTATTTAAGTTATCATTTGCAACAGTTCCTGCTGTTTGAGAAAACAAAGCAAATCTTCCTGCTTCTTCAACTGTCAGTCCCATTAAGGATACCATTTCTGTTGCTGTAGCTAAAGTTTCTTGATCAAAGATAGCATCAGCAGCAAATCCAAATTGTTGAGTTAAAGAAGTAGCTGTTCTAATATAATCAACTGTAGATGTCATACCTCTATTTACAGTATCAATTCCACGTATAGATCTACCTAATTCACGATTAAAATCTGTTTGAGCCTGATCTACAGCTAATACACTTTTTAGTAAAACTGTACCTACAGCTCCTTTACCTATTTTATTAAGTATATTTAAAGATTCTTTTTGTACAGCAACACCAGCACCGAATTTTTTATTGATTTTTTTAATAGTTTCTTCTTCTTGAAGTAAATCAAAAGCGAATTTGCCATGTTGTTTATTTAGTAACTCATATATCCCTAATTCTTTAAGTCTTTCTTTAGTTAAACCTTTATTTACTTTAGCTAATTCAAATATTTCTCTTTTTTGTTTTTCTGCTGCAACACCTGCTTGAATAATTGCATCAGATGCTTCTTCAAAAGGAATAGCAAATGTTCTTAATCCAGGTATACTTTTAATAAAATTAGCAAGTCCTTGAAATTGTTGAACTGATAAATTATTAGATATTGATTGTGCAATTTCATTTATTTCTTTTAATTCACTTTGTAATGCTTTAGTTTCTGTAATTTGTGCTGTTATCTCTTGTGATATTTCTTGTTGTAATTCACCTTCCATAGCTCCAAATTCTGCAGCTTTACCTAATAAAAAAGTTCTTTGAGATATTAATTTATTTATATCACTAGAAATTTGCGCAACCTTTTTTTTATCAGCTAAATCTTGAAGATTTAATGATAGGTTTCTTTTAGTTATTCTACCTATATCTCTAACTGAAGCACTAATATCTCTACGTTGTTGTGCTTCAAATTTTAAATTTTTAAGCTGTTCTAATAAGACATTATTCGTTTCAGTAAGGCGATCTGCTACCTCCTGATTAATACCTACCCTTTCTCTGGCTAGTCTATTTAATTCTTGTTCTCTAAATAGTTCTTCTTCCATGTAATATATAAAGATTATTCATATATAAATATAAAAAATGCCTACTTTTTAGTAGGCATTGATGCATTATAAACGTTAGAAGGATTAATGTTTGGTCGTTGTATTTCTTTAGTATTTTTAAGTTGATTATTTGCTTTATTTTGGGCTTCTTCTTGTTTTTTATAATATTCTTCTAATTTTTTATAAGTAAAATTTCGAAGCCAAATAGGCATATTATATAAAGTGTGCCAATCATATCCACCTTGACCATGGAATACTATTTCATGTATTTGAGAAAATAAACTTGATCTATATTCTGCTGTCAGGCCAAAAAAAGTTAACCCCAATGGGTATTTGCACCTCCTTCCCATCGTTCCCATATGTTAAATTAACATCGGGTGATACTCTTTTAATTTCTTCACGTAAAGGTTGTGCATCTTTAGCTAATAAATAATTATCTACAAATTCTCTAATTGTTTTCTTTTCTCTGTCCCCATCTACTGAGGTAATTGTGTATTTAAATCGAGTTGTATTTTCAGGAACTAATTCTTTATTTATTTTTTTTAAGCCTTCTAATTCTTTTTGTATATTTTTTTCATCTCCATGTGTAAGAATTTTAAAAGTTACTTCATTTTTAGAAAAAGGTAAAGTAAAATTAAACTCATTTACACCTTCTTCTTTTAAATCTTTAGAATCTAAATTTTTATCTTCTAATGTAGTTAAATCTACTGTAAAATCATCAATTTCATTTGTATCTGAATTAAAAGCTTTAAAAGTATAATCTTTACCATAACCTAATACACGGGATGCTACTAATAAAGCATTTTTATCACCTATAACAATATCATTATAGTTTATTTTAGATACTATTAATGATTCTAGTAATTTATCTAATACTATACCTTTTTGAATATAGTTTTGGTTAGTTAAAATATCTTCTTCTTTGGCAGTCATATATTTCATTTCCAATTTACCTGACGATAATGGGTTATCCTTAGGATAGATTAATCCTTTAGATGGTAATTCAACAATTTCGGTTGGGAATTTAAATTTTGGTTCTGTAACTTTTTCTTCCATACTTAATAACTTATTTTTTTACGGATATAAATATATAAAAAAAGAAAATGGTGCCAAAAAAGGCACCATTCTCAAAGGTATGGAGGGTTGGGTAATTAAAAGTTTAATATACAATAATCCATTGCAATAGTGATATCTAAGTTGACAGCTGCGTCAGCTGACCAATCATATTCACCAAATGTAGCAGTTTTAACGTAAGCTCCTTTGATAACCCATTCGCTTACTACGTCTCCTACTGGACCTAATATATCTAATGTTAAATCTTTTTTATAGAAATCTGAATATCCATCTCTACCAGTTACACTCTCGTGTGCTAATCTAGCCCATTCCATTATAGCTTGAGCTCCTGATGGAGTTACTGGATCATATAGACCTAAAGTCATATCATTCCATCTGACTTTTCCTTTCACTTTTCTATACACGTTCATGTGATCTAAAATT
>Ga0206124_10001832_pt1 | contig 16359 bp, 11 predicted proteins | sample Helgoland_Spring_3_FD_148671 | JGI IMG/M metagenome (GOLD analysis project Ga0206124, IMG submission 148671) | Pelagic subsurface seawater microbial communities from Kabeltonne, Helgoland, North Sea - Helgoland_Spring_Bloom_20160321_2 | ecosystem: Environmental > Aquatic > Marine > Epipelagic ... | reverse complement strand
ACGGAGGAGGAAATCGCGTCGGTGATCGCGGCGGCGTTGGAAGGCGACGAGAAAAAGACGAGCGACGAGAGGAACATGAGACGGAGGAGAGAGAATGATAACAACAACAACAACAACAACAACAACGAAGAGGTGAGTAGCAGCAGCAGCAGCAGCAGACGAGCGAAGGAAGAACCGATGATGGGGAAGAGAGAGGCGGACGACGACGACGACGGCGGCGGCAAAGAGAACGAAGGCGTCGACGCGGACGAGGCGGAGGCGAATGGGGAGAGGATTAGCATCGGAAGCGCCACCGCCGCCGACGGCGGCCCCGGCGGTTCTTCAGAAGATAAAGACGATCAAGAGGACGAAGCCGAGGAGCAGTCGCAAGCGGAGGAGGCTTCGAGAGCGTGGGATTTGAGCACGTATCTTAACGTGCAAGCGAATTCAGAAAATTCGGCGGAGAGTTTAGTGGCGTTGATTGCCTCCGTAGGAGGCGACGAGAGAGAGTTGGAGAGGTACGTGAAAGTGGTTGAACCAATTGACCCGAGCCAATGGCCGGTGAATATCGATAAAGCGATGTACGCGTTGAAGAGTATTTTTAGATTGAAAGCGAGAGCGGCGGAAGCGGCGCAGATGGAAGCCAAGCTGGGAAATTTCGTCAACGAAGACGAGATTGAAGATGGAATCGCGACTCGCAGAATGAGACGAAGAAGAAATTTGATGAAGGCAGATGAGGAGGAAATCGAAGGAGGTAAACTCGGGTACTTTCAGATGGGTAAATTCGTGAACGACGTGATCAAAGGAAAAGTGAGCGAACAATCAAACGAAGATGATGAAGAGGAAGAAGATGATCAAGATTACGATGAAAAAGCAACTTCAGGCAGCTCCTCCACCCAATCCATGGGGGCTTCGTTAGGCGACGAGAAAGAGAAGTCACTTTCTTCGTTCGACGATTTAGAGACGAGCTCTTTGGGCTATTTCGACTTCAAAAGTTTCATCGACGACATGCTCTCGAATCATCCGGAAAAGAAGACCATAGACAGCGACGATGGAGAAGGCATTTCGTATTTAGGCACTGGCGATAACGAGGACGAGAAGGAAACGAAGAAGAAACAAAAACTTCCCTCGCTCGGGTATTTCGATTTCAAAAAGTTTGTCGAAGACGCAATGAGTGAAGCGCCGAAACCGAAATACGAGCGAAAATTCATGGACTCCGAAAACGACAGTTCTGGCGTGTATTTAGATGCTGCGGCTGGCTCGACTCTTGGGGAGGCGCAACAACCGAAACTCGGCAAAGTGATCGAAGATACCTCCGAAACCATCGAAAGTTTGAAACCGCTTGGGCTCACCGCCGATGACGTGAAAGTTTTGTACAAAGCGTACAAGAAAGAGAAGAAGGAAAAGGAAAGTTTGCAGGATAATTCAGAGAAGAGTGGTAATAAAGTATCTGCATTGATTGAGGATGACGACGAGGAGATGACCTTGGCGAAAGAGTGGAACTTGAACAATTTGAGAGGCATGGGATGGTTCGAAGCGTTAGTCGACCGCGATAAAGAAACCGGTAAGTTATCCTCCAAGTGGTGGCAAACTGAAAAGATTCCAGAGTTGGGAAAACTCTTCTCTCACGTCTACCGATGGCAACTCGCTAAAGACGCGAAAAATGAAAAGGCTTTGATTTTGGACGCCGATGGTTTGTTAGACACGTCCAATCTCGCCATTCCCATGGACGCCATTCGAGTCATCTCGGCGCACGCATCGAACGATTTCGACGTCATGTTCTTGGGAAATCTGGGCACGAAAGATCCAATCTTTGAAACCTTCCCAGACTCGAGCGGTAACGTCATCGAGATCCGCAAATGGCAAGGAACGCAAGACGCGACCAACGCGAACGCATACATCGTCTCGGCGCAATTCGTGAACAATATTTTCGATTTTATTTTGAGCTCAGACATGAACGTGCCGAAGGAGAGTTTGGAGAACTGGTTAGGAAGAGTCGTTTGCGGCGCCAAAGAGCAACAACAACCGCAACAACAAGACGATTTAGAAGAAAACTCCTCCCTCGGTCTCGAATCGGCCGTCAACGAAGAGCTCTCGGAGGAAAATACTTTAGCCAAGAAACCAGTCGTCGGAAAACACGTGTTTAACTGCTACTCCGCCGCCGGCGTCCAAGTGAAGCCAACCGCTTCGTCATCGGACGCCGCTTCGAAGCGCCAACGCAAACAGCAACAACAACAACGATCGACCGCCGCTACCGCGGACGTCGTCGACGGTCTCGAAAGCGTCTCTTCTTCCGAAGAGAAAGGAGGTACAGACGTTCATCGAGCAGTCGCTTAATCATATATTATTCTTAGATTTTTATTAAATTAAAATAGTTTGTACTTCTGTCTTTGTAACGAAACAACTCACGCCACAACTCATTTCTCTCTCTCTCTCTCTCTCTCTCTCTCTTTCTCTCAACGCACTCGGTGGGGGTCGCGTCAACGCGCCGCGAATAAAAAAGAGGACGTAAACGTAAACGTAAACGAGTAGTAAACAACCACGACAAAGAATGAGAGTCAAACGCAAAACTAAAGTCCGGAAATACCTTCGATACTACCGCACAGTCCACGGGTTCCGCGAACCGTACAAAATTCTCCTCGACGGAAACTTCGTCTCCGCGTGCGTCGCGCGGAAACTGGACGATTCCGCCGCGCATCACGTGACCAAATTCTTATCCGCGAACCCATCGACGTGCAAAATATTCACCACGCGAGCGGTGAGGAAAGAGTTGGAGACCATGAAAGGCGAGGACTTCGCGGAAGCCGCGAATCAAACGCACAAGCTGTTGCTCGTGAATGAAAACGAAAACCCCTCAGGAGGAGGAGGAGGAGGAGGAGGAAGAGATGACGCGACGATGAAGAAGAATACGAAGAAAAACAACAGGAGCAGCGGGTACATAGAGAACGTCAAAGAGAGCATACTCGACGCGTGTAAAGAGGACAATCGAGAACGATTCATCGTCTGCACGCAAGACGGAGCGCTGAAAAAGCAGTTACGAAAGGAAAGCGCGAAAGTACCGATTATTTTCTGCCACGTGAGCGGGTTACAGATGGAACCGCCGGTGGACGCGGACAGTAAGAGCGGGTTTGCAGGACAGACGGAGAAAAACGAAGGCGTTTCGGAGAAAGAGATGCGCGCGTTGTTGACGGAAAGAGAAGGAGGAGAAGAGGAAACGAGGAGCATGTACGACGTGAAAACGAACGTTCGTTATAAGATGAAGAAGACGAAAGGACCGAACCCGCTGTCGAATTTGAAGAAGAAAAAAAGAGGTGGGCCTGATGGTCTGTCTGCGCCGGATGTGTCCACGCCAGGAGGCGGGAAGAAGAAACGGAAAAGACGTTGAGTAGGGACGAAAAACTTTTAGATTTTTAGTACTAGTTATAGCAGTAGAAGCAGCTCAAGTTGGTACCAGAATATTAGTGAATAAATATGTAACAACAACAACAGCAACAACATCATCACCATCATCATCATCATCGTCGTCGTCGTTGTCGTCGTCGTCGTCGTCGTCGTCGACGACGACGACGTCTTTGTCTTTGTCTTTGGTTTGTTTTATTCTTCCGGAACGACTTTGTAATCCATCTGCAGCTTCATCGTGCACACATTTTTCTCCTTACCGTCCGGAGAGTCCAATTCTACGTATTTATAACAGTGTCCGTATAATTTATGCGACCAGTTATCTTCCAACATGTGCGAAACCGCAATCGACGTGCTCGCGATCACGACGTATTTTGGATTTTCCTCGTGTCCTTTTCTCGTCGAAGGAGTTTTTTTGGTGGTTCCTTTTTCGTATCGTTTTCCACCGCTGTTGTTATCACCATCAACCGCGGCGACGACGACGAGGTTCTCCTTCTCCTCTTTCGTTCGCTCCACGTCTAAAACTTCAAAGTGTAAATACTCGCTCGGGTTTCGAATTTCAAACTCTTCGAGCATGTGCAAGTTGCGATAGGCATCTGGTTCGAGAATTTTTCCGTCCGGTAATTCGACTCGCATGATTGGAACGAGATGGCCTTCGCTCGTCCCTAACGCGACGGCGATGTGCGGGTTAAATTCGGACGGGTTTGGGTTTTTCAACTCCACGGACGGGGGAAACTTACGAAATTTCAGGGTTCCCGCGGAAAGAGAGGCGATGGCGACCATGGTTTTGACGACGATGCGATTGATGTGTAAAGTGCGTTTTTTTTGGCGAAAAAAAAAATAAGCGTTTCGAAAGAAAGGAAAGGAAGAAAAAAGGAAGAACGCAAACGCGAAAAGCGTGGTGGAGCGGAGGGGCGCCGCGGGGTAGATCAGCAGCACACTCATCTTTTCTTACAACGACGCGCGTTCTCACTAAACGGAAATTTTACTCTGTGCCGCGCATGGCGACGGCGACGAAGGCGATGACAAATACCGCGTACGTGATTGCAATGCTCGTCGCTTGCGCCTTCTTGAATGAAAATTTGTGCACGACTGGAACCAAAAACACGTAATACGCGGTGACTGCGATGCCGTATTGCATGAGCATTTTCATTGGCGTCGTGAAATTGATTGGGACCGAAATACCTCTCAATCGGACGATTACGATAGAAATACCGGAACCGACCGCGAGTTGCGTTCCCGGCGAGGCTAAGGAGGCGGTGACCGCCATTTTTGCGTGACCCATTCTGGCGACGGCGAGCATACCGGCCAAATCGCCCGCGCTCGCGCCCCATGCCATTAACGTGCCACCTAAAAGAGATTCTCGAATACCGAAGATGTGACCGAATGCTTGGAACATGAAGACAATTTCGTCGGCTAAAATGTGCATCCAGGCGATGCCGACCGTAAACGCGCAGAAGAGCATAATTGGTGAGGTTTTCGGATCGGCGCCTCGAGTGGGCGTTCTCGCGTGCGCGAGTCTCGCCCAGAACGCGCATATCGCAAATATAGCGTACGCGGAGAATTGTAATTCACCGTGTTGTCCTCGAACGTTGGCGCTTTTGTTCATTTTTTTCTCCAGTAAACTTCTCGCCGTGCCATCGAAGCCGAACAAAACAATGTCCAACATGCCCGTGGCGTATAAGAGGAACAACGGCGCGACAAACGCGATAACAGCGGCGTGCAATGGGCGCACGCGGCCACGGCTAGTAGATGGCATAGTCAACGACACTATAACAACGATCCATCCAGTCAACCACGTCGTTGGATCGTCCGACCATTTCTTCGCTCCGGATTGCATGGACAACCATCTTCGAAAAGAGGAAACGAGGGAAGAAAAATACTGCCCGGAAGAAAAACCATCCGAATGTCTTCGACTTTTAATAGCCGCTCCAACTCCTCTATTGCCCGAATCGCTAATACTGCCGCGTTGCGACCCTTGCGCGAACTTGCTGCTCAAGTTGTGCAGATTTTTGTTCGTCGTTGTTGCGACGCCGCCCCCACCTCTCGGAGAACTTATCGGCGAGTGCACGTACTCATCGTCCGAATCCTCGTCGTCGGTGATTTCATACATTCTGTGTAAATCCACCTGGTCATCGTCGTCTTCCCCGCCACCGTGATGATGACCAACTACTCCGTGTGCCATCTCCATGCTATTATTATTATTGTCCTCCTCGTCGCTCGCGTCTTCCAACACGTGGCTCTTCACCGTCTTCATCCCGCTACTATGTTTACCACTCTGACTACCGTGACCACTCCCGACCCCTTTCCAACTCATTGGAATCAAATCATCCACCCAATGTCTCCCGTAAATCACAAAGCACACGTAAAACGCGTACACACCTAAATACATAAATCCAAACGCGAACGAAATTTGACCGTACGAACACATGGCGTACGAAATCAACAACAACGCGCAGTAGTGTACGCAATCTCTCAAATACGGTACCGCTTCCACGGTAACCCCACTACCACCTGGCGAAAACACCACCGCCAACGCCTTACAAATCGAACAGACGTAAATCCCTGCCCCGACAGATTCGCTCATCGCCAAATTAAAATCCGGTTCCTCGCTGATACACATCGCCGCCAACTGCGTAAAAATGTCCGGCGCCGACCCGCCCAACGCCAACAACGTCGCCCCGGCGACGTCGTCCGGCAGTTTAAACATTTTCGAAATCGTTCGAATAGCGGGCGCAAAGAACACGTCCGCGACAATCGCAATCGCGCTGAACAAAATCCCGGCCCAGACGGCGAGTAAAGGCACTTTCATAAACGCCGGCACGGAGTCGTTGATGTCATCCGTGCAAAAATAAAACGCCAAGTAATCGATCTTCCCGGCTTCGCAGCGTTCGTTCAGTTTCGAGGGCCTGCACGGAGTGCGCGACGCGAACGGGCGACACCCGAGCGCGTAATCATCATCAAACCTCTCGTCCATTTTTTAATGACTCGGCGAGACGAAAAAAAAAAGTGCTCTGAGCGAAGAACACAATCTCAAACACCTCGATTTAGGGTCTTCTCAGTGTTAGAGCCACGACACCGTTAAAAAATTCTCTCACTCTTTCTCTCTCTCTCTCTCTTTCTCTCTCTCTTTCTCTCTTTCTCTCCGCTCTCCAAAAGTCAGATCTGAAAGCGACGAGCGAGAGCGGAGAGATGACAAAAAGCCTTTTTCTCCTCCGGGGGGCTTCCGTCGACGACAACTCCGCGAAAGGGGGGAGGATGAGGAGGCGAAGGCGGAACGCGAAGGTGGTGGTTAGGATGAACGAAGAGAAACAAAAAAGGAATCCATTCCCACTTTCGAATTTTGGGTCGGGATGCGCGAGCAACAATAACGAGAACGGTGAAGACGACGACGAGGACGACGAGAACGATAACAACAACAACAACAACGTCGGAGGGAAACGAATCCCAATCGGAGGACGGTTTTTGTGGTCCAACGAAGGGAAATCGATCGGTACGGGTTTGAAAAAACTGCCAGATTTTCGACGAAATATGCTGGAAGAAGGCACGGAGGACGTTTGGTTGAAAGAAATGGAGATGAAGCATTCGATATTGGACGCGTACGGAGAGCGTTGCGTCGTGTATAAAGAAGAGGAGCGAACGGACTTGGACGAAGCCTGTCGAGAGTTATTAAACGCGGTTGCGGAGTTGTTGACGGAACAGTATCCAGAAAGGTACGCGATAACAGAGAAGAACGAGGACGGGAGCCGAATGATTTCAATACCAAAGCTCGATAACTACACGGCTTCTTTAGAACCGAAGTCGGGAAAGGAGGCATTGATCACCGCCGCGCGATTGAGCACGAACGAGTTTTGTATAATGCGAAGAAGCAGAAACGGCGGAGAAGAAGCACAAAGTGAGAAACAGGAAAACGGTGGAGATTTCTTCGCCAGAGAACCTTCGGAGCACGAATTCGTCGCCGGCGTGGTGTGCTTTTCCTTCGACCCAAAGAAACGCGAAGGGAAGAACTTATCGCAGCTGCACAAACCGGTGCCGAACTACGAGGAGAAAATTGAAATGGCGACGAGGCGCGTGTTTGATAACTTGTTAAGGAAGATGGACGAGGACGGAGGACAGCCATTGTTTCGCGCAAATTGGGCGATACAGAATAGCAGCGATTTAATTAGCACCGATTTAGATTGGCATCCGACGAATGTTAAAATCGGTGGTGTGATGAATAGAAAACATTTAGTGGAGGAAAGTTCGACCAATTCTTTCGGCGACATCGACGCGATGCACACGGGATATATGGACCCGACGCAAGGTATGCCGAAAAATGTTCGCGAGGTTGGGAGTAAAATGTTTACGCGCGTAGAATACGAAACGATATCGAAACTAAAAACGAATGGGTTTTCATTGTTTACGGTGAAGACGTATTTAGAACCGTTAGAAAATTTTTCGGCGCCGGAAGCCGCGGAGTCGCTGTTCGTCGCCATCACCGAAGCGAGCGAAAGCGAGTTGAAGTACAAATCGCTCGAAAACGCCAACTTGAAGAATCTGATATTAGAATATTTGGTTGCGAATTTGCCAAAAGTCCAGTCGTCTTCATCGTCGTCGTCATCTTCTTCTTTATCATCGACGACAGTATCGTCAAACGTTCTCAAATGTCCCATGGGTTTTTCCACGCCGAAGATTAAAGAAGAAAGAGAAGAAGACGCGCGGACGACACAACCACACGATTTCACTCCGTGGACGTCATTCGATAAAGCAATCGAGGATGCCTCCCCTATTCCACCTTCGTACTACACGAGTGAGAAATTGGCGCAGCGTGAACGCGCCACGGTCTTTTCGCCAGAGAAGGATTGGGTTTGCATCGGGCACGTTTCGGATGCGCCAAGCGTGAACGATTATTTCACAACCACTGTGTTTTCCGATGAAAGCGAAAACGCCGCCGCCGCCGCTGTAGAAATAGTATGCGTGCGAACGGAAGAGAATACGTTTAAAGCGTACGAAAACGTGTGCCAACACCATTTCGCGAAGGTTGCTGATAAGAAACGAGGCACGTGCACAGCGAAAGCAAACTCGTGCGCGGCGGCGTTGCAATGTCCGTATCACGGATTCACGTATGATGTATCAAATGAAGGAAATGGGAAGCTCATCTCGGCGACTCGAATGAAAGGCATGGAAGAGCGAACGGAAAAGATTAAACTCAAAGGCGGTTACGTGTGCGAAACGTTCGGTCCGTTTGTGTTTCTAAAGAAAGATGAGAGTTCGTCGTCGTCTTTGCGAACGTTTTTAGGCGCAGATTTTGCCAGTCGAGTCGAAGAAGCTGATATCAACGTCTCCGATCGCGAGTCTTTTCGTCACGTCGCTCGCGAAACGTTTGAAGTTGAATCGAATTGGAAAGTTTTCATAGATAACTATCTCGATGGAGGTTTCCACGTCCCTTTCGCACATAAAGCGCTGGTCAAAGAAGGTTGCGACATGAGCAAATATAACATCACGCTCTTCGATAATATGAACTCGATTCAATCCGTGGACGTTAGAAAAGAAGAGAACACCAACTCTCGCCTCGGTTTAGGCTCAGCGACCTACGCGTTTGCCTTTCCGAACGTCTGTCTCAACAGATACGGACGTTGGCTGGATACCAACGTGGCGTTCCCAAATCCTGCAGACCCAAATAAGTGCGTCGTCGAATTCAACTGGTACATCGATAACACCAACCACGACGAGGACGACGACGAAGAGTTATTCATAAAGCAAAGCCTCCTCGCCTCTCGCGTCGTCCAAGACGAAGACGAAAATCTGTGCGCCTCCGTACAAAAAGGGCTCCGCTCCAAAGTCGCCTCTTCTTCTTCTTCTTCTTCATCCCGAAGCGGCAGCGGTGGCGACGAAGATCGAGAAGAAGGGTTATACTCCCCTGAATGCGAATCAATCATGTTTGCATTTCACAAGAGATATTATCGCGCCGTCCTCCTCCCGGGCGAATAAAAGAAACGACCGGTTGTAAATATTCTACTTGTGTATATTTTTTTGCCTGACCTTTTTGGGGACCTCATTTTTAGTACAAAGTGACACACACACACACGCACCACACACGCACACAATGTTGGTGTTCAAGAAACCTCTTCTCTTACTCCTGATGATGCTTTCCATCGCGCACTTCGCGGGCTTTCTCTCGTCGTCGTCCTCGACGACGTCGACGTCCAAAATCGTTGCTTTCGCGCAAGCCGAAGACGGCGAGGAAACGACGCCGTCGTTTGGGGATGATGAACGCGAGGAAGACGACGACGACGACGACGACGACGACGACGAAGATCCCCCATCAAACGATAACTCGGACGAGATCGATCCGTACCCCGAGATCGAAGACGACGAGGACTCGAAAATCTGGCCGCCGCCGATGCCAGAAGTACGACACTTGAAGCAATATAAAGTAAGAATGTTGAAGGAGTTCTTAGACTTGAGAGGGACGACGTGCGAAGCGTGCGCGGAGAAGGACGATTGGATTCGACGGGTCGTCGACACGTGGGAGTGGCCGAAGAAAGAAGTTAACGTCGCGAATACTGAAGATGAGGAAGATGTGGGAAATGAGGAGAGACGTCCGTACTCGGGAGACGAGATGACGCCGGAGGAGGAAGTCGCGGAAGAGGCGGCGAGAATGAAGAGAATGATGGACGAGTTGAACGGCGGTAAGTCAAAAGATTACACCGGGATGGATCCGAACAGGGTAAGGCTGTTGAAAAAATTGCAATCGAAAGGGTTGAGCTTTATGGGTGGCGAGAACATGGACATCGAACAGTTGGAGCAGTTGGCGAACGCGATGGATGGGATCAACAGTAAGAATGGTGGCGATCTTTAAATTGTACCTGTGTAAAAACAAGTGCTTCAATGTTTTATGGTACACGAGTTTTTGATTTTATTTGACCTGTTCATCGCACTCCCTCCTTACTTCTTCGATGACGTGTTTCAACTCGGCGAAGTTCATCAAAGCGCCTTCGGCTTCGTCCTCTTGAAGGACGCCGGTATCTTTCGATTTTGCAGCTAATTTTTCGCCAATTTCGATAATCTCCAACGAATCGTCCAATTCATTCGCGCCGTAATGCGCGTAGGCCAACAAATACCAGACGTCGACGATGCCGTCGCGCTCTTCCAAGAGCTCTTCGAGAATTTCAATCGCGAGCGCGGCGGAGGTGTCGATTTCCAACAACAATTTGGCGGTTTCGAATCGAAACTCAAAACTTACCTCGTAGTCTTGGAATCTCGGCGTGTATTCTTCATCGTCGTCGTCGTCTTTTTCTTCTTTTTCTTCTTTCTCCACGTCGTCCTCCGACGAGGATGCGTAATCTTTCGTTCCCGGCGCCGGTCTCTTTCGTTCGTAAATATCTCTCTCTTTCTTCGTCTCTTGGACCAACTGCATCGGCTTCCTCCATTTGGCGATGCTTTCTCTCAAATATTTCAGAGCCTCGTCCTTCTTCCCTTGCTCATTTCGCAAACACGCCAGCACTTGCATCGGCTCCGCGCTTTCTTTATCCGATTGTTGCGCTCTTTTGAGTAATTCCTCCACGGCTTTTGCCGTCTCGTCGTCCACCGCGTTATCGCCGTCCATCCCGTCTTCTTCGTCTCGACATCCCAAAATCTGTTCCGCCAACGCGCAACACGCCGAACAGTGCCTATCCGCCACCGACGCGTCCCCTTTTTTCATTTGTTCTTCCAACAAATCTAACCCTTTCTTTGTGCACGCCGTTGCCGCTTTCCCGTCGTCCAACAACTGCCCGAGATACATAAACTTCTCGTACCCGCTGTCCGGATTCGCCTTCGCCGCGTCTCTCAACGCGTCCAGCGCTTCTTCTTGGTCCCCGTACTCGGCTAACGCGTACGCGTACGTTTCCAACGCATCCACGTTCGTTGAATTCTTCTTACAAATATCTTTCAATTCCAACAAACCCTGTTCGATGCGATCGTACGAGATGTGCGTCAACGCGGATTCAATTTGTGTTTCTAACGCCCGCGTGGTTGAACTTTTACCGTTTGTGTTTTTGTTCGTCGCATTTTTATCACCACTCATTCCTCCTTTCATCCCCGTCTTCTTATAATTCGCACTCTTCCCTCCGGATTTCCCATCCCGAGGCGACTTCTTCTTCTTGCTTTTCCCGTTCGCGCCGCCCATGATTGATGACTGATGCGCTCTTCTCTCTCTCTTTCTCTCTCAATTGGAGAAGAGAGAAATCGATTTTTGGAACTCGAGAGAAATTCGCCGCCAACGAAGAAGAGAGAGAGAGAGATTACTTGATTACTTTACACGAACGCACTTGAAAACTTTGGGAAAAAAAAGGCCGACTTAAAAAAACGCGTTCCTTTCTCTCTCTCTCTCTGTTCTTCTCTCTCTTTCAAAGGCGGAGAGAAAGAATGAATCAACGACAACAACAACAACAACACTTACTATAGAAAAGTATTATGGGGGAGAGAGATTCTTTTTCTTCTTTTTTCTCCTTTTTTTGCTTTTTTTGCAAAAGTCGTTGGAACTCCGAACAAACAACTCTTGCGTTTTTGCGTGTTTTTCGTCTGCTCTTTTTTTTTTTGAGCCAACAAAAAACACCAAGGAAACAATTACAAGAGGAACCAAAACGAGAGTCTTTTTTGCTTTTTTTGCTCGTCTTTTGCTTGACTTTTTTCTCTCTCTTTCTCTCTCTGATGAGGAGTAGTATTCTTCTCTCCTCGTTCTCGTTCTCGTTTTCATCCGCGGCAGACACCGCGTACGCGCGAAGACGAAGAGAAAGAGGAGGAGGAAGACGAGCGAGAACAGCGCCAAAGGCGCTCTTCTGTCGTCGTCGTTCTTTTTCTTTTTCTTCTCGGAGCAGCAGCAGCGGCGATGACGATGAAAATGAAAATGAAAATGAAAATGAAAATGATGACGTGAAGAAGAAGAAGAAGAAGACGAAGAATGCGACCAAAAGCCAAAAGGAGGAGGAAAAGGGGATTTGGAAGTCAGAGAGAAAGAGGAGAGAGATGCTTTTAACGACGACTTTAACGATTCAGACGAGAGCAGCTTTTGCGTTGGAGGATTTTGCGAAAAGGGAGGAGAAAAAAGGTGTTTCCTGCGTAGACGTGAAAGAAGGGGGAAAAGGGCAACTCGAAGAGAACGACGTGGTGTCGGTGAATTACACCTTGTATCTTTCCGATGAAGACGGGACGATGGGGAGCAAAATCGATTCGGCGAAGTTTTTCGTCTTTGGCGTGGGGACGGGAGAAGTCATCGAAGGATTCGATGCCGGTTTGCTCGGCGGAGATGGCGTTGGTCCGATGAGAATTGGAGGCGTGAGAGAAGTTTTGATACCGCCGGCGTTGGCGTACGGCGCGAAAGAAGTCGGCGGGGGTCGGATACCCGCGAACTCGTACCTAAAGTTCGTGGTAGAGTTGGTGCAGATTAAGTAAGTAGAAAAGGAAGGGCGACGCTGGAGCGGTCGAGTCGGCGAGCGCTCCTAATAACTTTAGACTTTAGAGTGTCCGATAGCGCGACCGAGTAGTAATAATAGTAGTAGTAGTAGTAGTAGTAGTAGTAGTCTCTTCATCTGTTTTGAAGCAGTTTTAGTATCTTGTGTGATATATGTACACGTGTCTGTTTCGTACACGTCGTGTGAAAATCATTCATTTTACGCAATCGCTTTGACCGCTTTGTCCGCCGCGTCGTCCAAATCTTTCGCCGTCTCGATGTTCAATCCGGATTGTTTCATAATCCTTCGCCCTTCCTCCACGTTCGTGCCTTCTAAGCGAACGACTAACGGGATGTTCAATCCAACCACTTTGACCGCGTTGACGATGCCAGACGCGATCACGTCGCATTTCATGATTCCTCCAAAAATGTTCACCAAAATCGCCTTCACTTTTGGATCTTTGTTTAAAATCTTAAACGCTTCGACGACTTGTTCTTCGCTCGCGTTGCCGCCGACGTCTAAAAAGTTTGCCGGAGACCCTCCTTTACCTTGGATGATATCCATAGTCGCCATCGCCAAACCGGCACCGTTGACCATGCACCCGATGTTGCCATCTAAACCGATGTAATTCAAATCGTATTTCGCGGCTTCGACTTCTCTCGCGTCTTCTTGCGAAGCGTCTCGTTGAGAGAAGATATCTTTTTGCCTGTATTCCGCGTTGTCGTCAAAGTTTAATTTCGCATCCGCGGCGTATAAAACCCCATCCGTGGTTTCCGCCATCGGGTTCACCTCAATCATCGTGCAATCCGTCTTCTTGAACGTTTCGTACAACGCTTGAAACTGCTTCGCCGCGTCCTCTTTATCCGCGCACCCCAACTTCTCCGCCAAATCTAACGCGTCTTCTCTCTTAATCCCGCCACTTTCCTCGTTAATATCGATGTACTTCTTAATAATCTTTTCCGGATTCGATTCCGCTAAGTCTTCAATAGAAGTCCCACCTTCCGCGCTCGCGATAATCATCGGTTTTGCGCTTTTACGATCCAACAAAATCGCAAAGTACATCTCCTTCGCAAACTTCATCTTCCTCGCCACGAGTAAAGCGTTCACCGGTTTTCCTTCCGGCCCGGACTGTTTCGTCACCAGCACGTTACCCAGCATCTTCTCCGCCGTTTCTCTCGCCATCTCATTCTTCACGATGTGCACGCCTCCTTTAAACCCGCCAAACTTAAACGTCCCTAATCCTCTCCCGCCGGCTAATATTTGCGACTTGATCACTACCTCGTCGTCGCCTAAACACTTCATCTGCTCCGAGGCTTTTTGCACCTCCTCCACGGTCTTGCACGCGATAGAATCCGGTACTCGGACGCCAAATTTGCGCATGATGTCCGCGCCTTGGTATTCGTGCACGTTCAACGAACGTATTTGTATCTGTTTTTGTTGTACTTGTTGTTGTTGTTTCAGATGCTCATTCAGATGAATAGGCGCGCTTTGAACAACGCTTCGCATCCGTCGCATCCTCCATTCCGTTGACGACGACGGAAACGAACTCGCCGCTGCTGCTCGAGAAAAGGAAAAGAACTTTACGCTGTTAAACTTTCCCGAGGAGAAAAGGTGAAAATACCCAGATGACGCAGATCGGTCAAAATCACCGAACAAAGAAGCGAGTATTCTTCTTTTCGCCGCGGTGTTGCTGCGCTTCATCGTCGAAAGTCTCGCGGAAAAGTATATTTTGCGCGCGTGCGTGTAAAGAAATGGAGAAAGAGAAAGAAAGAGTCAGAGGCATTTATGCGCAAAAACGCGCGCGCGAGCGTATGAATAAATGGAGAAAAAGAAAGAGAAATAGTCAGAGTAAAAACGACAACAGCGTTCATTATTCACTTTAATAATAATAATACGTTTTGTACAACACGCACTTCGATTACTGCGTTAAAAATGGTATCAGTTTATATACACGCGCACACGCGTGAATCAATCCTTTGGCGGCGGCGGCGGCGAGAGCTTGGAGGACAGTCCGCGAAACTCATTCAATTTGGACTCCATCGCTTCGCGATACAGCGTCGGCGTGATCGATCGAACAACACCAGAGAGCGTCGGCGTGATCGATCGAACGAGTATGTTTGAGACCAAAGATGGAAGTTTTTTTATCTTCGGCGGCTTCTTCGCGTTGACGGTATGCTCTTTACGTTCATCGTCATCTTCTCCTTCCTCCCCTTCCATCGGATCGTCTATTCCTTCTTCTTCTTTTTCTTCTTCTTCTCGTCGATCTTCTTCTTCTCGAGCGGCAGCCATCACCAAATCTTCGTCTTCTTCTTCACCGCGTTTCCGTCGTTTAACCAAATTCAAACCCAGTAAACTTTCTTTTCTTTTCTCGGCTTTTATTGCTTCGAGTAACCGATCGACGCGATTGACGGCGACGATGGCGGGCCATGATTGTTGTTGGTCGCGTCCCATTGTTTTCGTTACGATTGGCGCACCCGCCGCCGCGGCTTTCGATTCGTGGCCTTCGTCTGTAGAGTACAAACTGTCCATCGCGCACGGTTTCAAAATCATCGTTTTCCGGTTGTTCATGGTCTGAGTATCGCTAGTCGTAATGGTATTCCTATCTTTCGATTCCTCCGACAAATTCTCCTGGCTCTTCGTCTTCTTCTTTTCCTTCTTCGCCTTCGTACTCCTCTTCACCGCGGTCGTCGTCGTCGTCGTCGTCCTCCGCGTCATCGCCTCCTCCCACTCCTTCAACAACATCTTTTGCTTCGCGAAAATAACCTTGTTCTTCTCCTGTACTTTCTTCAAACTCATCTTACACGCTTTCCTTCCGCCTTCAAACATATCCACGCCGTGAAACTTGGTGCACTTTTGACAAAACCGCGACGCCATCTCGTCTCCTTTTTCGACGAATACCTCTTTGGCGTTTAAGCACGAGCGACACGTTTTCGACCGAATCTGGTATTTGTTTTCGCACACTTCCTCGCACGCGTATACTTTGCACGCGACTTTTACGACGAGTTCGTTTTCCATCGACGACCGGGACGACTTCTCGTTGTTGTTGTTGGGGTTTTGTTGTTGTTGTTGTTGTTGCACTTCTTCTTTATCGTCGTTCGTTTTTTTCTTCTTCGTCTTCTTTGTTGTCTTCTTCGACGCGGTGTTGGTGAAAGTCGTTACCCTCTCGGGAGGGGAAGGATTCGTCGGATTGGCAGCCAAACGGCACACAGTCGTCGAGGGTTGTTGGTTTGAGAACAACAGATCTGATTCTTCGAAAAGTGAACGTCTCAGTGTTAACTCGTTTCTTTCTCCGTCGTCGTCCTCGCTCATGATCTCTCTCTTTCTCTCTCTCTTCTTTTCAAAGTAGAGTTTGTGTTCGCGCGCGTGTTGTTGTTCGTCGCGCGTTGGTGTCGTGCGTGTTCTCGTTCGGTTTCTTTCTCACGTCATGGAAGACAAAATGCCCAAAAAGTGCTTTTTTTTTTCAAAACGACTTTTCAAAAACTCGCACTTTTCTCACCAAACACCCTTTTCACGCAAGGGTGTTTGTTCAATAAGATTTTAAGAAGGAACACACGACTAAGAGAAGACG
>Ga0206124_10001829_pt1 | contig 16369 bp, 25 predicted proteins | sample Helgoland_Spring_3_FD_148671 | JGI IMG/M metagenome (GOLD analysis project Ga0206124, IMG submission 148671) | Pelagic subsurface seawater microbial communities from Kabeltonne, Helgoland, North Sea - Helgoland_Spring_Bloom_20160321_2 | ecosystem: Environmental > Aquatic > Marine > Epipelagic ... | reverse complement strand
TTTTACTAGCAGTAAAGGCTTATCTGATATACGTAAGCAACTGTCAGTGATATATCCTAATATGAAAGAGGATGAGCTTGATCTTATGTCTACTATCACTACTAAGAAAGAACTTAAAGAACTTGCCAAGGCATCTGGGGAATGAGTGACTTAACCAATATTATAGTAGATGCAATAACAAATCGTAAAACAGAAGACAAAGAGTATGTGTGTCAGTTTTGCAACAAGTCGTATCGTAAAGAGAGTACGTTAACTGCACATCTATGTGAAAGCAAGCGTAGAGCACAGCAGGAAAAAGAGCCTGGAGTGCAGATAGGATTACAAGCATACTTGAGATTCTATGAGATGACCCAGGGTAGTTCTAAATTCAAAACATATGATGACTTTAGTACTAGTCCATACTATAATGCATTTGTGAAATTTGGCAGGCATTGTCAATCTATACGTGCTATTAATATTCGTGGATTTATCGACTTTGTTATTAAAGAAAATAAAAAACTGGATTGGTGGACCAAGGATGAAATCTACCAAACATTTTTAGCAGGAAATCTTCGTAAAGAGAGTGTGCAGGATGCACTAGAGCGAAGTCTAAATACTATGATAGCATGGGCTGACGAGAATGATACAGTATTTAATTATTACTTCTCACACGCTAACACCAATCGTATTGTGCATGATATTACTACTGGTAGAATAAGTAGTTGGGTAATATTTAACAGCACCACTGGCATTGAGATGCTAGATAAATTGAATGGTGAACAGATAGAGATGGTCTTCCCCTACATTGATCCAGATTTTTGGAAACGTAAGTTTGTTGATTACTTTGCAGACACAGAATGGGTCAAACATATCTTAACAGAAGCAACATTATGAAAATATTAATATTTGGATAGGAATACAATGCAATGATGTTTAATAATCAAAAACCCACAGTACAGATGCTAGGATGGTGGCAACCCTGGCACGACGGACATACTGAACTATTTAAACGAGCAGTTAGCATAACTGGGCAAGTTGCGATTATGGTACGTGATGTTGAAGGTATCATCGGAGATGCTGGGGATGGAAGAACAAAAGCGCAAATTGATAATCCGTTTAAGTTTGACGAGATTGTTCGTAATATTAGCCATGGACTACAAGAGCACGGCTACGCATTAGGTGATGAATACATTATTATCCCAGTTCCTAATATTGTTGATATTAGTTATGGCCGAGGCGTAGGTTATACCTTTACAGAACATGACTTGGGTGCTGATGTGCATGAAATTAGTGCAACAAAGATTCGTGCAGAAATGCGTGATAGTGGTGAGTTAGCGCCTATTGACTCTGTAGCAGTATTGGGCGGCGGGAATGAGTGATTTACCAGATATTGACATAGATTTTGCTGATCGTACACAGGTATTGGGACTTATACCTCATACTCCGGCACGTTTAGAAACTAATAAACAGCATAATACTGGGGTATACTTTACAGATATCCCACGTAGTGTTGACGGTATTGCTACAATTGATCACAAACGTGCAGAAGAGATGGGCTACTTTAAATTAGATATGCTTAATGTTGGCATATATGCAGGCATACGTGATGAAGTACATTTAGTTGAACTCATGACACAGGAGCCAAATTGGAATAGGCTATGGGAAGATAAAGTTTTTTGCACAAAGATAACTCACATCGGTAATCATTATGAACTAATACGTAGTATGAAACCAGACAGTATTCCACGTATGGCGATGTTCCTAGCAGTGATGCGCCCAGGAAAAACAAATCTACGAAATAAGCCCTGGAAAGAGATTGCTAAAACAGTATGGGATCGTAATGTGGATGGGTTTACGTTTCGCCGTAGCCACGCAGTTGCTTATGCCCACCTAGTTGTCGTTCACGCGAACTTACTTGACTCGCTTAACTAACTGAATATTACGGCGTTTACCACGTTTGTTTGCAAGGCTGTGTATACTAACACTTGGACCAAACTTAATTTCACAATCTTTGATATTAAGACTTACCATCGTAAATTGAAATGGTGCCCAATCAGTGCGTAAAAAAAGATTAATTGGAATCTGTCTGTTAGATTCCCACCACCATGTTTCTGCTAATTGCAGATAACTCTCTTTTTCGTCTATTGTTCTGCAACGACTTATGTCATACATACTCAAAACGGTATCGTCATGGTTTTGGATAACCCCAACGTATTCTTGATTGCCATAAGCAACAAGGCTTAGGAACGGATATTTTTCTTTAAGATCTTTTGTTATGTCCATTTTTCGATAAATACATATATGACTGCTATTACAACATACTTATACAAACAAAATCATAAGGTTGTGATTGTTGATTCAGGAGTTACTAATACAATGAGTATGTTTTACACACCAAACATCAAAATATTCCGCGGAATTAACAACGATATACGATGTAATTTTGTGAACAGAGATCAGAAGAAGACTAGTTTAACAGACAAAACTGTTGTTTTTATTATGATTGATAAAGAAAACAGTACGGCCTACTTGGAAAGAACTGCTACTATCCTGGATGCACCTGCAGGTATTGCTGAAGTTAAAATTTTAGACAGCGATTTGTTTAATTTAGATGCAAAATATTATACATATGCATTTAAAGTAACTGACGGAGAAGGCAATATACAGATTGGTTATAGTGATGATAACTATGGTGCTAATGGCACAATAGAACTAGTAGAAGGTGTATACCCAACTTTTAAAGCAAGTACCAGTGAAGATTTCGGCGGTGGAAGCGTTGGATCAACTATTACACTAGATCCTTACATAAATCGTAACATTGCTCAACACACTGCACAGGTATACTTTGGTAGTGCATTTACAGGCACACTAACAATTGAAGGTAGTCTTAGTCCTAGCCACAGCGCACTATCAAACAACGAATTTGTCACCATAAGCACTGAAACATACACGGGGCAGAGCAACTCAGTTATGGTTAACTGGAATGGTATATACAGTGCGGTCCGGTTCAAACGCACCACAACAGCAGGAACCCTAAGCAAAGTACTGTATAGACCCTAATGAAACTTGTTGGATTTGGCTGTAGTTTTACCTATGGCAGTGAGCTATTAGATCCTGATTTAGTGGAAGGTGATGACGGCCATCATTATGACAACATTCCATATAGAGAGAAACACTGCTGGCTAGGCCAACTTGCTGAAATGCTGGGTTGCAGTTTCGATAACCGTGCAAGCCCTGCAGGAAGTAATTTGTTCATACAAGAAGAATTTGGTGATTGGTTTGACATGCATTCTCCAGACGATGACGATATAGTATGCATAGGATGGACCAACCATTTGAGAACGAGTTGGTGGAACGATGAAGAATTTCGTTGGATGCACGATGGATTTATTAGGTCCAAGGATGAAAAACACTTCCATGCGAGTTTTAAAGAGTGGATAACTTTAAGTTACGGTAGATGCGCCCAAGCAACTAATCATGCTAAACTATTTATTAACAGTGTTTGTCAAGTAAACAATATAAAAATTATTCAGTTTAATGCATTGGATAACATTCCTACTCAGTACAAGTTTCCTAACTACCACCAAGGCGATCAAAATATGCAGGATGTATTGCGGAAAGAAACCATAAATTTAGAGAAGAATTTCTTAGCATTAGGCGGACATCCTAACGAAGCGGGCCATAAACATTATGCTAAAATGTTACACTGTTGGGCAGAAGTTAAGAAGATACTATGAAAAAATTATGGCAATATGGATGTAGTGTTAGTTTGGGAGAAGAAGCAACTAGACCATATGGTTTATTGGTTAGCGAATATTTAAATTATGAATTTATTCAACAAAGCGAAAGTAGTTCAAGTAATTCCCACATTGCGCTTAAATTTTGTGAGCAGTACAAGCAGATTACTACTAACGATCTAGTAATATTTGGATGGAGTCATCCTAATAGACAAAGTTGGTATAACAAAAAAACTGAACGTTGGGAACACATGAATTATGTGCAAGGAAAGAAGAGAGGTAGTGCATTAGTAGATAGTTGTAAAGATTACCTAGTAAATCAACATAGCGAATACATAGAACACTTGCACACTTGGTATCCTCGTCATATTGTAGAAACTACATGTAATTTAAATAACTTACGCTATATGCATGTTGATTGTGTCCCTGGCATGGTTACCAAATTAGGTGCTGTTGGGGATAATAAGGAAAGTAAGTCAAAGTATATAGCGGATCATTTACACCCAAATGACTTAGGTCATGTGCAAATATTTCAATTGATTAAATCGGAATTAGATAGTATAATACATATATGAACTCTATTCAGCAAGTAGTATTTGATCACTTGCCCAAACATAAACGCAGTTCCAGCGGATGGGTTTCGTTTAATGCGGTGTGCTGTCATCATACTGGCGAAAGTATGGACAAGCGTGGCAGAGGTGGTGTAATCACTGATGGCGAAGGTATTAGCTATCATTGCTTTAACTGCGGCTATAAGAGTGGATGGAAGCCTGGCAGACATATAAGTTATAAGTTCCGTAAATTATTAGATTGGCTAGGCGCCGACGAGAACGAAAGACAACGTGTGGTTGTAGAAGCCTTGCGTATTAAAGAAACTGTAGTTTTAGCAGATGATGAACTAGAGTCAGAGTTTACGATAGAGTTCCCCGAACGAGAATTACCAGTAGACGCAGTACCACTAACACAGGCACCACAACAATTACAAGACTATGCCCTAGAGCGTTGTATGCCTATAAATGAATTATTGTGGAGTAATACAAAACCTGCTAGAATGTATAATAGGGTAATTATACCCTGCACCTGGCAGGGTCGTGTCATAGGATCAACTGCAAGGGCGGTAGACCCAGGCACTAAGCCCAAGTACTTTAATAACTATGAGAATAATTATATATACGGCATAGACAGGCAGGTGGAGAGTGGAAAGTTTAGTATAGTGTGTGAAGGTATTATTGATGCAATGACTATTGGTGGTATCGCAACACTCACAAACAGATGTAATGAAACACAAGCACAGATTATTGATACACTGAGTAGAGAAATTGTTCTTGTTCCTGATAGAGATCGAGCAGGACAAGCACTAATAGATGATGCACTTGAATACGGATGGAGTGTTAGTTTCCCTGAGTGGGAGGCTGACGTTAAAGACATTAATGCCGCTGTTATACGCTACGGTCGTTTGTTTACACTAAAGAGTATTATTGATGCTAAACAAACTAGTAGGTTAAAGATAAACTTAATGAGGAAACGTTTTTAATGAAAATAGGATTTTGTGGTTGTAGTATTACTTATGGTGCAGGGGTAACCCTAGAACAGCGTTATAGTAGTGTTGTGGGCCGGAAACTTGCCTGTGAAACTGTTAATCTCGCAAAACCTGGCAGAGGAAATAGAGATATATTCTTACAGGCTTTGGATCTTGTAACAATAGACACAGATGTTATTATTATTCAATGGAGTGCTCCTGGGAGACAACATTTCCATTCACAATTTGATCGCACTTATAATACATTAAATTTTTCAACCCATTTACCTTATATTAAGAACAAGGAGTACAGGAAGTTTATCGATATTTTTAAGTTGATGGATAACAGTTTAAATCAATATATGGAATTAAAAAAACATACAGATATTTTACGTAAATTTAATAAGAAAATTTATTATTTGAATGGATTAATGCACATTGATCCTGTGTTTTTAAATTGGGACCCAATCAATAACTTAGTTAATCTCCATAATTACACTAAACAAATTATAGATTTTGATAATTTACCTGACGAAGATATCCACAATGCTATAGATAGTATACGTCAAGCATTTGAAGTTACTGAAAATATGTGGATATCCACTAAGAAATTTGGTAGAATAGACCGTGGTACCGACAACGAACATCCTGGTCCGGAAAGTCATCGTATAAAGGCTGACATGATAGTACAATATATAAAGGAACGACATGGCTAGAGAATACACGCCAGATCTACAAAAACTGTTTTTAGAAATGATGATGCAGGATGCACAAAACTATGTCAGAGTGCAGAACATCTTTAACGCAGAGAACTTTGATCGTAGCCTACGGGACGCCGCGGTTTTTATACAGGAACATTGTACTAATCACACAACGATGCCCACGTATGAGCAATTACTAGCAACTACGGGAATGGAGGCTAAGCCTATCCCAGACATAGTAGATGGACATAATGATTGGTTCCTGGAGGAATTTGAAGGATTTACAAGACGTAACGAACTAGAACGTGCAATCCTTAAGAGTGCAGATTTGTTAGAGCAAGGTGATTATGATCCAGTAGAAAAATTAATTAAAGACGCAGTGCAAATTAGTCTAACCAAAGATATGGGCACTGATTATTTTGCAGATCCCCGTGCAAGGCTTATGGCACTTAAAGACAATAACGGACAAGTAAGCACAGGTTGGCCTGCAATGGATCGTAAACTATTTGGTGGTATGAACAAGGGTGAACTTAATATCTTTGCAGGCGGTTCAGGCAGTGGTAAGAGTTTGTTTATGCAAAATCTAGCAGTTAACTGGGTAACAGCAGGCCTTAGTGGTTGCTATGTAACACTAGAGCTTAGTGAAGGCTTGAGTGCAATGCGTATTGACAGTATGCTTACAAACGTGAGCACAAAAGAAGTATTTAGAGATTTAGATACTGTTGAGATGAAAGTTCGGATGGTTGGCAAGAAGAGCGGTAAGTTGCGAATCAAGTATATGCCAGCACAGAGTACAGTGAATGACATTAGAGCGTTCTTAAAAGAATTAGAGATAACACAAGGATTAAAAGCAGACTTCCTGTTAATTGATTATTTGGATCTGTTAATGCCAGTTAGTACTAAAGTTAGTCCAAGTGATTTGTTTGTTAAAGACAAGTACGTTAGTGAGGAACTACGTAACTTGGCAAAAGAACTAGATTGTATCTTTGTTACAGCATCGCAGTTAAACCGTAGTGCAGTTGAAGAGATTGAATTTGACCACAGCCATATTAGTGGTGGTATTAGTAAGATTAATACAGCAGATAACGTGTTTGGTATCTTTACAAGTAGAGCAATGCGCGAACGTGGGCGTTATCAAATACAGTTAATGAAAACACGTAGCAGTAGCGGTGTAGGACAAAAAGTTGACCTAGGTTTTGATCTAGAGAGTTTGCGCATTTTAGATTTAGGCGAGGATGAGCAGGATAATCGCCCACAGGGAAATATTATGGATCAAATTAAAAATAAACCAGTGGATGAAGATCCAGAAGTTGGTAAGATTACAGCAACTGTACAGAGCAGTAAACTTAAAGACATGCTCGCGGGGTTAAAACAGAATGACTAGTATGAATGAATTTGATAACGAATACTTCTGTGTGCTTCCTTTTTATGGCTATGAGTTTAAAGCTCATAGTTCTGGCGGTACCCATTGTTGTTTACTACCTAATGGGTATGACATTGAAGAAGTCCGCCAAGACATACTAGATAAAAAAAGATCCAAATGGTGTACTGCATGTTGGAAATTAGAAGATGCTGGATTAATTAGTGACCGCTTACTTAAAAACTCAGCCATGGATTTTTACATAGATAAAGATATTAGATTTATTGAGCAAGATGTAAGAGACGGAAAATATAGTATCCAGTTAGTAAAAGTTAGTAGCAGTAATCTTTGCAATGCAGCGTGTGTTACTTGCGGCACAGGATCATCCAGTCTATGGGCTAGTTTAGAAAGACAGGCTGGGATTAGTGATGTTAGATATCAATCAGTGTCTCAAAATGTTGTTGACTCAATTGAATACAGTAAATTAGTTAGTTTAAACTTATTGGCTGGTGAGCCTATGTATGAAAAACTAACATTTGTTATGTTACAGAAGTTAGCAGATTCAAATAACTTTGATTGTTTTGTTCAAATTACCACAAATGGATCCATTGCTCCTGATGGTGAACGACGAGAACTACTACAGAAGTTTAATAACTTAAACTTTAATGTCAGTATGGACGGGACAGGAAAAGTATTTGAATATATGCGATATCCACTTAAATGGGAAGACATAAAAAATAACATTAACAACCTAAGAGAACTTACTGACAATGTTAGTGTAAGTTATACCACTAGCAATATTAACGTCATGTATCATCACGAGACTGTAAACTGGTTTAAAGAGAACAACTTAAATTATTACTTTAATCCAGTAATTAACCCTGCTTACTTTAGGCCTAGTGCATTGCCAAGTGTAGTTAAACAAATTATATTTGACAAATTTGGTAGAACAGCCGACTTAAACTTTTTTATTGGCAACCATACTGAGCAAGATGATAAAGACTTTACAAGAATGCTCACTGTTATTAAACAGCAGGACTCGATGAAAAATATTAGTATTAAAGATTATCTACCTGAGTTAATAGAACTTATTAACCCCTGGGCTTAGGATGTTCAAGTTTAGCCAAGTAACTACTAATTACATGATCCCGCAATCCATCGAAGAATTGAAACTTACATAGTGCACGGTATCTTGCTCGTAACTGATCTTTGGTTCTTTGCCAAACTGCCGCGTTTCTAAAATCGCCGTAGTAGTTAATAAACAAATAACAGAATTATTAGATAATAATAATGCGTTAAAAATGCCTTTAAATGAGTGTATAGAGTGGTTTAATCGCATACCCAGTTGCTGGAATAAATCTAATTTTGAAGATGGCAGACTAGTTGTGTGCGATAATGCCTGCGGTAATTAAGTTAATTACTGACGAAATATCGATAAATAATATTTATAATACTGGATGTTTAAATTGAAACGAAATACTAGAAGCCTATTAGAAGAATTAAACAGTGTTAAACATTCGCATGACCGTAAGCATGTTATTGAACGCACTGGTGAAAGCCTAATTCAAAGCGCAATTAACCTGTTTGAGGAGTTTCATCGTAATTACGACACTGAAACTGCTGTTGACCTAGAGCACAGGCTAATTAATAGTATTCGCCATCAGGATTTAAACCGTTTTAAGAGAGGCATTAAGAGAGCCGCAACTAATGAAAATAAAAAGTAAAACAAGGCATAGTTAATATGAAACTTAGAATATTATCAGAGGGCGGCAATATCTTTAAAGACGAGGATGGAACCCCTGTAACACAACGTATAAACCAAGCAGACGTAGACCCCACACTAGCCTGGGTTGAAGCTATTACTGGCATACCACATAAAGATTTTAAATTAGGGTCAACTGGAATTCGCTCTACATCAGGTGATATGGATATTGCTGTTAACCAAAATGAGGTTGATAAGGCTGACTTATATAACACGTTAGCTGCCTGGGCACAGAAGAACCACCCAGAAGACAATGTCAGACAGTGGGTTGCCAAGTCAGGCATTAGTGTTCATCTTAAAACTCCTATTAACGGCGATCCCAATCAGGGGTATGTACAAACAGATCTGATGTTTGGTGATCCTGAATGGATGAAGTTTACAATGAAGGGTGCTGGCGATGACACGCCATTTAAAGGAATGCACCGTGCTATCCTAATGGCATCTGTAGCTAAAGCACTGGGAATGAAGTGGTCTCCTAAAGACGGATTAATTAATAGAGAAACAAATGAAGTATTGTCCAGGGATCCTGATCAAATTGCAGAGATGTTACTTGGGAAAGGCGCTAGCCGCGGTGACCTAGATAGTGTTGAGTCAATGATTGCTAAACTCAAGGGTAGACCAGACTATCAAGCAGTGACAGCAGATGCAAGAGAAGCATTTGCAAGAGACAAGTTAACACTTCCAGAATCAGTTTATACACAAGTAGGCACCACTGAGTGGTTTAGGCAACTATCAGAGAAATTAAAATGAGACTCAGTGAATTTTCCGTACCTCAACGCAAGCCACTAAGCGAAGCCGCACGTATCCAACACGCAGAAGATATTGTCTTCTGGGAAGGTAGCAAGGGTGCTATTAGAGCATTACAAAGTCTACGCAACCTGGATCAAGGCGGACATAGTGAAGTTACTATTAAATGGGATGGTTCACCTGCCATTATTTTCGGCCGTGACGCTAACGGTGAGTTTATACTAACAGATAAGTCAGGGTTTACTGCTAAAGGATATGATGGAAAAACAAAGAGCGCAAAAGACCTACAAAAAATGCTAATGTCTCGTCCGGGAGCACAAAAAGATCCCGAAGGTTACGGAAAGTTTGCAAGTAGTATGAAATATATCTTTGATGAATATGAAAGAGCAACACCCGCTGACTATGTGGGATTTTTTAAAGGTGACTTACTATACTTTAATACACCACCGATCAAAGGTAAGAACTATGTGTTTAAGCCTAATATTGTTGAGTATGCAGTAGATGTAACCAGTGATTTAGGCAAGAGAATTGGTGCCAGTAAGACTGGCGTGGTTATTCACAGACAAGTACAGCCAGACGGAACAGAAACCCCACTACAGGATACTGATATCTTTTTGGGTAACGATGTTCTTGTTGTACCTCCTATAACTGCTGAACGGGCACCACAGGTACCACATGCCATGTTAGACCGCCTAGAGAAAGTTATTAAAAAAGATGCGGCGGCTATTGACAGCCTATTGGACCAGAATAAATTACGTCAACAACAGATGACTGACTTTTCCAGTGTTCTTTACACCTATACTAATAGTAAAGTGGACTCGGGTCTACAAGGGCTAGGTTCAGACTTTGCCAAATGGTTGGAAACTTCTAAAGTAAGCGATAAAAAGAAAGCTAAGATTGCTGAATATATTACTAGTAATCAGACTGGATGGATTGCACTATGGGAAACAGTAAATACTATTATGCAAGCCAAAGATCAGGTTATTGCTGATATTGACGCCCAAGGCGGCACAGTTCAACAGAGTATTGGTGGACAAGCAGGTGGTGAAGGATATGTATTAGCACACCCAGAGGGTGACATAAAACTAGTGCCAAGATCTACATTTAGTGCAGCCAACCGTGCAGTTAAACGATAAGTATTTAGAGAACAAGGGCTTGGGAAAATGAAAATTAATGAAGTAATTATAAAAGACACACTTGCAGAAGATATTCAGCGTGAAATCGATAGTTCTAATCTCACAGAACAACAACTAAATGAATGGATCGGCAAGGTCGCGAAAGCGGCTGGTGCGGGATTAACTGCTTGGGAATATAAAAAGCTGGTTGACAAACATGGATCATATAATCCTCAAAACTGGCCCGCCGCAGCACAAAAAGAACTAGCTGCAAATCTTGCAATCGGCGCTGTGGGCGGTGGTGCAGTAGTTGGAGGTCTTAGAGCAGGTTCAAAACTCGTAAAAGGTGTAGGCAACAAGATTGCTAATCTATTTAGGTCAAACAAGAAGCTTGTAACACCAAGTAAATCTGTCACAGGCGGCGTCGCAAAAGGTGGTATTATTGGTGCTGTTGGCGCTGGTTCACTTACCGGCACAGAACTTAGCCCTTCAAAAGCACTAGGCGGACCATCAACTAACGATCGCGAAAGCAAAATTGGCAATATTATACCAGATGCTAAAAAAGCAGTTAAGGACACGGTTCCATACACTCAAGGCAGTCGTGGTGAACAGGCGAGAAAGGCTTATGGCATAAGGTAGATTTTAATGGCATTTGATTTTATCAAAGAAGAATTGTGCGAAGCACGTTATATTAGAACACCCAGAGATGCAATTGGGCGCAGTGGTGACAATATTAGTGAAACTTTTTATGAGCATCTTCTAGTGCTACAACAGATGCGTTTTGAAAATCCACAGTGGGCACAAAAATATGCTAAAGATACACTAAAGTATATGAGCTTTACTAATGTCAGAACAGGCGCTACAGACCTGCACAACCTTGCCAGTATTATAAACAATCCCAGTAAATTTAGTGGTAAAGTAGATGGATTACCTGGCAGGTTTGATGAATTACAATTTAAACGTTATTTGAGAAACATACAAAACGGCAATTATGTACCAGGCCAGGACAGAACATTCTTAATGCAGATGCAAAAAAACCTGGGAATCAAGGGTGGACTATTGGGCCGTGCTAGACGTGTTATGGCTGACTATGGAAAAACCACACCCGGTGAAAGAACTGCGGTTACACAACGTATGGTTAATAGTTTTAGAACTGACGGTCAGTTTCGTAGTGATATGTTTAAACCATACACAGCCGCCGCCGGCGGCAACTTGCCTAAAAAGCCCAGAGGAAGTATAGCAAAAACTGCACTTAAAGTTGCTGCAATTGGCGTTGGCGCATACAAATTAGGCAAATCCGACTTCCTAAATTAACTCCAACCAGATAAATAAATGTAAGCACGTATTAGACAATCATCGTGCACATGGAGAAAAAAATGGCGGAGATTACACGCACAAACGGCAGCGCCTTTGGTGTTGTCGCACATGACAGAAGCGCAACAGGCAGCGGCCAGATTTCAGCAGACGAAGCAGTAATTGCTAATGGCCCACAGTTGGACTTCTTTAAAATTATTGTTAAAGACGTTTCAGGTAACGTTGAAGACATTCGTAACGAACTAGATGCAGGGGAAGGCGTAGAAGCAATCCTTAATGAAATTGGCAAAAAAGCAAATATTGAAATGTATCAAGTAGAAGGCGACACCACTGGACAAATTAGCATTGCTGTTTATCCAGCAGGCGCTTATACAGCAACAACACTACAGACAGCAATTCGCACACTTAGCGCAGCTGGTAGCAATAACCTAGACGCAACAACCAGTGATGTAACAAATCCTGGCTTTGAACTAGTTTAATAGATATAAAGGAATAATTAAATGGCTGATTTAGCAGTAGGCGTAAGAAACGCAAATTCATACAGTGGTGACGGTCGCGAAATGCACCTCACATCACTTAGTAAGACTAACATGACACAGGACGAGTTGAATTCAGCTCTCCAGTTCATTCAACTAACAGCAACAATCGTTGCAGTTGGTGACGACACAACAGGCGGCTTTAATGCTGGCGCATCTGACGTAGTTCACGTTATTTCAGAAGGCGCGGCTCCTGCCGCTGGTTCAAACTTTGGTGAAGGTGCCACAGGTATTACAGCAGCAGTTGTATCACTTTTTGAAAACCCTAACCAGGGTTAATACATAACCTAATGAGAAAACGGAGCCTTGTGCTCCGTTTTTTTATGACTAAAATATATAATACTACCATATAATAAGATAATTAATTGTATGAAACATTGTGCAAGCGTATGGAAAGATCATCCTGGGATCCACAGTGTTGATATTAATAAATTATCACCAATGGGTTGGCACGATGACAATCGTTGGTACTGGCGTGATCTCCCACGTATTATAGATCAAGGCCTATGGTATCCAGTGTTGTATTATAAATGTACACTTGAATGGTGGAATTCCAGCTTTTTTAAACGCAAGGGCGCACATGCCATGTGGTCGCATATCAATCCTCCAGTAGTTAATGAGGACGACATGATCTGGGGCGTGTATATGGGAACAAATAGGTTGCAATGTATTAAGTTTATGTCGTATACCAGTGTAGACTGCATAGAATGCAAAGGCCAGGCCCAACTTATTGAACTAGGTATGCATCTTAGAGACGAGGATCCGCTTCATGCTTGACAGCTATAAAGAGACCTGGTTTATATTAACATTAGTTGATATAACTGAAACGGGAGATCTCCGCGGATCAGGTAAGACACGCAACCAGCAACGTAACTTTGAAACACTGCAACAATGTGTAAGTATGCTAGCACAGCCATGGAGTTTAAGTTCTCCATCAAAAAAACAATTTGTAAGTATACACAAAAGATTAAAAGATGCTGGAACGACGTTTGGTACCAAGCATGATTTTACACAAGAAATTCTAAGCAATCTAAATGTATGGACATGGCGCTTTGGTATAGAACGAAATGGAGTATTTGGCGGCCCGCTTGGAGATGCTGGTATTCTACAAAATACGTTACAGGATATACCTATAATTAGTGGACTAGATGAAAACTGTGTATTAGACCCAGCTGTCTTTAGTATACGAGACGAAGATTGTAATATACTACTAATACAAGAGAACGTATTATAATAAATACAATACAAGATGCTTCAATAAAAATAATAGGCAACGCAACAGGCACAAATATAGGCACTCCAATCAAGCATCGCCCAAAGAGGTGAGAACGAGAACAGAGTTAATGGCTGACATTGAAAAAGAAAGTTTAGAAGCACATGTAGAATTGTGCTCCGAAAGGTATAAATCTCTGCACGATAAATTAGATGCAGTAAATTTACGTCTTGAAACCCAGGATAAGACGTTGACTGCGATTCATAATCATATGGTACGAAATGAAAGCGGCCGTAATAAGCAAGTTATGGCTTGGGGTGCTGGATTGATTGCCGCATTGGGCAGTGCAGTCGGTATCTTAGTATTTAAAATGCTCTCCTAAAACGCTAAATACTATTATGCGTTTTAATGAATTTAAAGATAACCAGGAAAAATTAATCCCAGCTCTTGATGATTTTGAAGTCGAAGAAGGAATGGCCTGGGCAAAGCGTGGCAATAAGGTTGTACGCAAATTTCGTTGCACTGGCGGCAGAAGAAAAGGCCGCATTGTAAGTAAGCCAGCACAGTGTTTTGCTGCTCCTGATATTAAAAAACGTAACAAGTTAAAAATTACCAAAGCACGTTTGGGCAGTAGAATGACCAGAAAAGCTAAGAGAACTAAAAAAGTTAATCCTGCCAGTAAACGTGTAGCAGCAATGAATAAGTCAAATAGGTAGGGTTATGAAAGCACTAGACTTTGTAAAAACATTACAACTAAACGAAGCACCCTATCAGGTCATAAACCTGGATGGCAATATCCTTACAGCCATCCCACAGGGGGGCGAACAACCCATTAAAATGGACATAACTGGATGGGTATTAGAATTTGGACAAATGGGACCTGTACTAAGACAACCTAAAAGTCCTGTAGAAAAAGATCGCAGTTTACCAGCAGGTAGCCAAGTAGATGTACAAGGCAATCCTCGTATTATTGGAACTCCTGAGCGAGGTTAATATGCGATTTACAGAATTTAAACCTGGATTAAGTACTTTTATTACAAACGAAGAACAGGATCTTTTTCGTAAGATCCATAGTGAAGGCAAGGTAAGTAAACGGGAACTAGATGAACGTGAACAAAATATTGCAAATCAACTAGTGATTCGTAACATGTTAGTAAGGAAACGTGTCAATGATAGCATCATCTACAAACCGCAAGCTAAAGCAGAATATTGCTAAAGTTCTAAAAAATAAACCTAGAATATTAATTAACACAAATGGCCGTGTAACACAGGTTAACCAGTATAGTGTGGTTGACAAAAATGGCGTCTATGTTATACTAGACAAAGAGTTTACACTTAAAAAGACTGCTGTCGCCTATGCTATTGCTCTAGTCAATGGCGACTCTACTTTGCAAAATACAATAGAACAGTTGAATTCGAGAATTTCTAAATATGCGGAGGATACACAGATGTATAAGCAACATAGGGGTAAAAATCCTAAGAAATTATATCTATATGCACGGATTAGTGATAGTGTAGGACGTGTCAATTGTTTAAACATTGAGCTAACTAAAACTCTTAAATCAATTAAAATAGCATAAATACTATTACAAAAATAGGAAACTCTCATGATCTTAGAAGAATTATCACCAAAACCAGACAGCAAAAAACTTGCTGAGGTAACAAAAAAGACTTTTGGATTTAGCGTGGACCTTAAAGGTCTAGACCTGTCAAAAGCAAAACAAATTAAAGAGTCATTTACTGCAAAACTTGCTAAACTAGAAGCCAAGTTGGGAGCAAATGTAAGTACTAACAAGCGATATTATGAAGCTAAACTAGTATTAGAAACACTTGACCGCTTCATTGAAGAGGGCGTGGATGATGATGCACTGCGTGAGTTGGAATTATATGCAGAAAATGATCAAGATCTTTACAGCCGCAGTTATGTTCCTATTGCAAAAAATTTAAGCAACAAATTTAAGAAAAAAACTTATGATAGTGAACTAGCTAAGAAGCTCTGGAAGTATCACGCAGACCGCGCTGCACAAAAGTATGGTAAAGATCATGCTGGTGGTGCAAAAGACGGAATGCGCATGTTTAGTCCAGACACTCGCAGAGCATTAGCTGCTCAATTAGAAGACAGTTGGCGTAGTGAGATGGAAGCTGGTAACTTTATGGAATCAGCTGAAGTTACGCAAGAAAATGTTATTACTGAAGGCGAGATGGAATCAGCAGAAGTAGTAATGGCCGCTAAAAATATTGTAGACCGTATCCAGGGAATGGTAGAGGATCTAGGTGAGATCATGAACGAAGACCTTCCACCACTTTCAGATACAATTACAGACCAGTTTGGCGCAGAGGCCAGTGCAGCATTTGTAGCAACAATCCAGGGCGCAGCAGGCCCCCC
>Ga0206124_10001824_pt1 | contig 16405 bp, 14 predicted proteins | sample Helgoland_Spring_3_FD_148671 | JGI IMG/M metagenome (GOLD analysis project Ga0206124, IMG submission 148671) | Pelagic subsurface seawater microbial communities from Kabeltonne, Helgoland, North Sea - Helgoland_Spring_Bloom_20160321_2 | ecosystem: Environmental > Aquatic > Marine > Epipelagic ... | reverse complement strand
TTTTACGTAACGGCATTTTTCTGGGCCTCCAGCAATACCCACTGCACGCAGACCTTTGATTTTGGCTATCTGCCCCACAGCCGAGCCAACAGCACCAGATGCCGCTGCAACTACCAATGTCTCCCCGGGCTGAGGCTTGCCAACCTCGGTAAGTCCAAAGTAAGCCGTCCTACCCGTCATTCCCACGACTCCAAGGTGCGCCGAGAGACTGCCGTTATTAAGATCAACTCTCATCAGACGAGGGTCATCTGCGTTCGCGACAATATGAGACTGCCATCCCATGTGCGCAGCAACAGCATCTCCTTCCACGAAATCCGGAGAAGTAGATTTCAATACAACACCGGTCGATTCACCTACTATAACATCACCAATCTGTAGCGGGTCGGCGTAAGACTTAACATCGTGCATGCGGCCCCGCATATAGGGGTCAAGAGATAGCCAGCATACGCGGATCAATACCTGGTTATCGCCCAGCTCCGGGATGTCGACTTCGCGGAGTCCAAAACACTCATCAGTTGGCTCTCCGATTGGGCGCTGCGCTAGAAATACTTGTGTGTTTTTTGTCATTGTAAAGTCCTGTCCTAACTCTATATCTCAGGCCGATCAGTCTACTTTACTCAATGCCTTGGAACAACTGATGCCAACGAGGATTCAAGCAAATCCAGCCCATCGAAGATCTCGCTCTCACTCACAAGCAACGGCGGTATAAGTCGTACTATCTTGTTTCTGGTGGGGGTTACTAGCAGACCTCTAGCAAGAGCCGCTTGGCTTAGGCGCATTACGTCCTCATCAGACCCCAGCTCGAAAGCACACAGCAACCCCCTCCCGCGAATGCTCCCCACGAAATCAGGAAATTTTGCCGCAATTTCCTTGAGACCTTTGAGCAGTAATTCGCCAGAGATCCTTGCTTTTTCAGCTACATTCTCTGCACGCAGATGATCGACAACCGCGGTTGCCACGGCGCATGCCAGAGGATTACCACAGAACGTTCCTCCGTGGTCTCCCTTGCTAAGTTTTTGATCGACAGCGTCAGATATGGCGAAAGCCGCGAATGGAAACCCACCTGCGATGCCCTTACCCATTGTCATGATATCCGGAGCGATCGTCTCTTCGCTGTGCTCGATGGCGAAGAATTTCCCGGTTCGACAGAAACCTGTTTGGATCTCATCAATTATCAAGAGCACGCCTTTCTCTTTACAAACCCTTGCCACAGCGCTTAGATAGTCTTCTTGGGGAATTCTTACACCTCCCTCTCCCTGAATCGGCTCCAAGATTACCGCTGCAGTATCTTCGTCGACGGCCTTAACCAGAGCAGCGAGATCTCCAAATGGAACAAAACTATTCCCGTGCAGATAAGGAAGGAATTGATCCGTGTTGTCTCGCCCTCCTGAAACAGACAGTGTATTAAATGTGCGCCCATGAAACGAAGCCAGGGTCGATACTATCTTTGACTTACCGCTGATTTTTCTGGCGAGCTTTATCGCTGCATCATTTGCCTCGGCGCCGCTATTTGCAAAATAGATCTTCGACAGATTCACCGGCAAGACACCACTGAGCGCACTCAATAAGTTCGCCCGCGCAGGAGAGTAGGTAAACCCTGAGTTTGGGTTTTGAATTATTTTTTGTGCCTGCGCATAGATGGCACCTGTAATTACAGGATGTGAATGACCAAGACAAGTCACTCCCCAACCAGAGGTGAAGTCCAAATATTCTTTCCCCTCTTCATCCCATACTTTGCATCCCTCACCCCGCTCAATAGCCACAGCCTGGCGATTACAAAAGGTAATGCCCAGACTATCCTCTATCTCTATAGTGCTCATTTCCGACCTCTTCTGCTCTATCACTCTAGACATTTCCTACTCGATACCAATAGGAATACAATTTCCTAAAGCCCCACCTCTGATAGAGACTAAGGGCTGCATGATTCGATTCTTCTACCTGCAGGTAGGCATATCTAGCACCCCTGCTATACCCCCATTTGAGCAATGACGCCAAAATTCTCGAGGCATGTCCTTTGTTACGATAGGCCTCGGCCGTAGCTATTCCGAACAAGCCCAGGGCTCCGCACGCCAGCACTCCCATGCCACTGCTCAAGGTACGGCCTTCATCGTTCCTATTTGCTAGAAACAAATGAGGAGAATTGATTTTAGCCAACGTGATATTGTGAATAGCGATGTTCTCAGCCTGCCTGTTGGTAAGTTCATACCATGCGCATAGCCAGGCTTTAACCGTCAATTCATGGCAAGATTCGGAGTCATCACCAAGAGCAACTTCATCGAGGTCTAATAGCATCGCGTGGGTTAGCGACTGTTTTTCATACCCTCTATTGGCAAGTGCAGTATCGATAGCAATTACGTCCTCGAATGACGAAACGCAGGGCTGTAGCAGCTTCACGGTGGGCGCTATACTTCGTCGAGAGAAGAAATTTTCTGTTACAGAAATCAACTCGGCATTTTCAAAGCTGACATTCGGGTAGACGCTCAAGGAATTCGCGCGTCGGTCCGCACCCAGCGCATATCTAAGTACGCCAAAGGGCAGCTCCTGCTCCTCCAATGCAGGCCAGGCCAGCCTGCTCGCCGTTTCTATCTCCATAACATTCATTGCGTCTGCCCACTGCGTTCAATAAACACCGAATAATCGGCAAAAAAAAACCCCTAAGGCCGAAGGCGCTTAGGGGTTTCGATAGTCGTTTTAATTAACTAGTTAGAACCACTGCTCTCCGGCAAGTAAAAAATATGTCGCGCGCGCGGCGCGTCGGGCCGCCGCATTGAATGCTGCTGCCTGCCGGAGTGCTACTTGCTGTATCCTGCAATCGATCATAAGAATTCTGATTTTGGGTTTCATTCAAGGTTTGGGTTTCATTTAAGGGCAGGCACTTTATTGGAATAGAATTACTCTGTCAATAAAGTTCTTAACATCCTATGCATCACCACTGTCCTCGTCTCTGCTGTCGTCTCTGTTCTCGCCTCTGTTCTCTCCTCTATCCTCGCCAGAGCCTGAGCGACTGTCGTCGCTAACTCTACTCTCTCTACTCTCTCTAAACCCTTCAAAGTTATTCACATTGAAATCGAAAAATGGATTCTCGAATTCAAAAACCCTTACCTCTCGCCCGGTGATGGCTCCCTCAGCTACTAGAACCCCTATATAAACCACCAGTGTAACTACCAGCAGTGTATATCGATTCTTTAGAATAATATTTTTCATGATCTGCACCTTTTGAACCGCTAGTCGGTAAATCGTCGCATGTATACGGCACCGGTGATGAGAATTGACCCCACAACTATCCCAAACAATGTTTCGTAATTAAAAATTCTCTCTAAAAGACTCTGAAACTCAAATATAAGATATTGATTAGGGTTCGCAGCTCGCGATTGCACCCAATCGGCCAAATACTGTGTGCCGAATATGAAATCCTCAAAGAATCCAACCAGAATGAAGACACCGCCAGCCCAAAGCAGCGGAGTCTTCTTAGCGAATGCTGAAAACAACAGCAGCCAACCAATAGAGGGAAGAAGCCATAACGAAGTTACTAACGCAGAGAAATAGATAAGCACCAAGCTGGCGATAGCTGCCAGAAACATCCATCCAATGCCTACTAGATCCACATCATTACTCACACCCAAGATGGTCAGCAAAATCATGCCAATCAAGTACATCGCAAAAATATTCAGAACGTAGAAGATCGGCGCAACGATGACTATGGTAAAGACTTTAGAGAGCACCGTCTGTAGATTCGATACAGGCATAGACTGCCAAAACAGAATACTCATTTCCTTGCGATCCTGAAACAAAGTATTAATCAGGTAGATAACACTACTTATATAGAGTGTTAACATAAAAGGTATTGCCAGCAGCATAAAGAATGGTGCCATGTCGAATGGCGACAAACCGTCAAACAACACAGAGATATAACTCAGCCCCTCCGCCAATTGAGTTTCATCTATTTGCATTGCAACCCAGAAAGTAGCAACCAGTATAAGCAACGCAACAACCGCGGGAGCACCGATGAATAGATTTCGATGCTCTAACACTTCGCGTCTCAAGAGCGCATAGAATTGGACTATTTTGAATCTATCCATGTCTGTCCTCCTTCAACTTGGCAACAAAGAGGTCTGCAACACTGGGAGTCTGCAGCTCGCCCAATACTTCCAATCGCTCCTTTAGAACGGATTCAAACGTATACGATTTCTTCCCCAACAATTCACGAACATGAATCGGACCACATGCATCCGCCTCCGCCATCTTGTCCGCATCCACCAGAACTTCTGTGCAAACTTGGGAGAGCTCACTCATAAGAGTATCTAGCACTATCTTGCCCTTATTGATGAAGAGCAGATGCGAGAGCAGAGTCTCGATCTCCTCCACCTGATGGGTGCTAATTATTATTGTTCTATTTCCGTCGTAGTAGTCATTTAGCAAGCGGTCATAAAACTCTTTGCGGTAGATGATGTCTAAACCTAGTGTCGGCTCGTCTAACACTAATAACTGCACCTCGATTGACATAACCAGAGCGAGATGGAGTTGTGTCACCATCCCCTTCGATAATTCTTTTATTCGCTTATTTGACGGGATATCGGTAGTACTTAAAAATTTTTCGGCCTTCTTCCGGTCGAATCGCGGATGCACTGCCTCTACATAGTCGATAAGCTGCGAAACTTTTAACCACTTGGGTAAGATGCCCACATCGGCGATGAAGCAAACATCCTCCATCAGTTTGTGTCGCGCCTTTCGCGGGTCAAAACCAGTAACGCTGAGTTCCCCGTCCACATCACACAGACCAATGAGCGCTTTCAGCGTAGTCGTCTTACCGGCACCGTTAGGCCCTATCAAACCGCTAATAGCCCCACTTGGGATGGTCAAATCCACGCCGTCCAAGGCAGTGAAATTGCCATAGTTTTTCCTAAGTGACCTGGCTTCGACGATATTACTCATAGCCTATCCCCAAAATTCCCGATTTCTATCTATTCTTCTCGCTGCCAAGGAGTTCATCGACCTCCAAGCCCAGCCTCTCAATACGTTCAGCAATCTGTGGCCATTCCTGTTCAAGAAATTTCCTTTTTTCTTCAGTGGATAGTTTTTCCTTCGCTCCTGATAAGACATACATTCCAAGCCCCCGTTTTTTCTCAACCAATTCTTCATCGACTAAAATTTGAAACGCTTTCGACACGGTGATCGGGTTTATGCGTTGTTCGCTAGAAATCTGGCGCACGGATGGCAATGCGTCGCCCTCCAGGAGGACTCCATCCATGATGAGCTCTACCAGCCTGTCTCTAAGCTGCAGGTAAATAGGCTCTTTATTGTTCCAATTGATTTCCAACTAGCCGTCTCCCGCCCCATGTAGTGTTATACATCACTATAACACCATATCAGCAAAAAACAACAGAGAATATCCGCAGCATAAGCTACTGATATTATTAGTTAAAACGAGAAGTATTGAAAGTGCGGGAAAAATTCAGGGCTAGCTTTGCCGCTTTTCCAGAGCCGTATCGGCAGCTAACAGCTCTTGAACTTCCTGATCTGAGAAGTCGAACTCACGCAGAATCTCACGCGTGTGCTGGCCAAATTTGGGCGGCTTATGCCGCACCGAACCCGGCGTTCGCGAGAATTTTATTGGGGTTCCTGCCATCTTGTACCAATCGTCTTCGATGACCATTTCACGATGTTTGGTATGGGCATTGCCGACGACTTGCGCCGTATTGTAGATCGCACCCGCGGCGAGACCGGCAGTGGCTAGCCGGCCTGCAATTTCGTTGCCGTCTATCTTCATCAGGCTGGATTCTATTTCAGCTTTCAACTCATCCCTGTTGGTAACGCGATCAATATTTTTAAGAAATCTGCTATCTGTAATGAGTTCTTCTCGTCCTAACTCAACGCACATTTTCGCGTAAGCCCGATCGTTTCCAGCGCCTATAAAAATATCGACTGTCTTGGTACGGAACGTATCGTAAGGGCTAATATTGGGATGAGCATTGCCGGTAGCCTCAGGCACCTTGCCCGAGTACATATAATTAGGAATATGGGGATGCATGAGTGAGACAGCACAGTCATAGAGTGTCATATCGAGGTACTGACCCTGCTGCGACTTTTCCCTCTCCGCGAGAGCCATGAGTATCGCGACCGCAGAGTATAGCCCAGTGCCCATGTCTACCATGGCAAGGCCAAGCCTCGTGGGATTGCTCCCAGCCTCGCCGTTTACACTAAACCAGCCTGCCATCGCCTGTATGATCGCATCATAGCCTGGAAAACCTCCCCATGGACCATCACTTCCAAAACCGCTAACCCTGCAATGAATTAGCCGTGGAAACTTCTCACTCAGCACGGTCTCAAATCCAAGGCCCCATTTTTCCATCGTGCCCGGTTTGTAGTTTTCGATGAGCACATCCGCCTTCTCTAACAGTCGTAACAAAACTGCCTGTCCAGCAGGCTTTGATAAATCCAAACCCATGGAACGCTTGTTTCTATTAACCCCAATATAATAGGCAGAATCTTCGCCGTGAAACGGAGGCCCCCAATCACGAGTCTCGTCTCCCCTAGGGGGCTCGATCTTGATTATCTCTGCACCGTGATCACCCAACATCTGGGTACAATAGGGCCCACCCAGAACTCTAGATAGATCGATTACTAACTTTCCCTTTAGAGCCCCATCACTGCTTTGATTGAACACGTTGGCATCCTGAATTGTCGTTGTACATTACGCTACATAAGAATTTTGATTCGGAGCATGAGGATACGGCAGCCTAGTGTTGGGTTCAAGTACCGACTATTCGTAATAAGACAGGCTATACCGCATCAACCAGTAACTCCCGGCTCAGCCCTTCTTTGCGAATTAGTGTCTTAAGCTGGCTCAGCGCTTCTATCTGAATCTGTCTGACCCGCTCTCGCGTTAGGCCTACTTCAACCCCTACGTTTTCCAGCGTATCAACGTCGTAGCCAGCCAAGCCAAAGCGCCGACAGATTATTTCTCGTTGTTTAGCCGTGAGTTGCTGCAGCCATTCTTCCAGACGCGATTTCATCTGCACTGTCTGTACATGGCTTCGCGGGTTCTGTTTAGACTCGCAGCTGAGCATATCTACAACAGTTGTTTCGGATTCTGCGGAGGCAGGGGCATCTACAGAGCTAAGTTTCTCGTTTAGAATCATCATGCGCTCCACATCTATGCGCGAACAGCCAATCGATTCCGCGATCTCGCGAGGCCCCGCTTCTTGCCCTGTTTCTCTGACAGAATCTCGCTGAATGCGTAGATAGCTATTTAAGCGCTTCACGACGTGAACCGGCAAACGAATAGTTCGCGTCTGATTCATTAAGCCGCGCTCTATATTCTGTCGAATCCACCACGTTGCATAAGTCGAGAAGCGAAAACCTTTCGGGGGATCGAATTTTTCTACCGCGTGGATTAGACCAAGATTGCCCTCTTCTATAAGGTCCAGAAGGGAGAGACCACGATTAAGATAGCGCCTGGCAATTTTCACTACTAGTCGCAGATTGCTCTCTATCATTCTGCGCCTGCTTGCACTGTCCCCCTGCAGTGCACGCCGCCCATAAAATACTTCTTCTTCTGCAGTCAGTAGAGGTGTGTGGCCGATATCTTTGAGGTAGAGACGGGTAGCATCGGCAGCGACGTCGGCTGCCTGAGAGCCCTTGCAGCTCAAGTTATGAGCCTCACCCGGCTGTGATATTAGATTTTTATTATTCAATTAGTGACTCCTTCCCTGTAGCCTGACGAGCAGATGAGCACATCCAATGTGCTGTAATGACACGCGCCTAATTAACGACAGAAGCGCGAGGAGATTACTCAATTAAAGTATAGAGCGCTTTGGAAAAATTACGAATTGTTTGTGTGGGCTAATCTAAAATAGCAGGGAGAAAGAACTCGGCAATTTTAACTGGCTTCTTGAAGAGGTGGAAAAGGCTGCGTCTTCCCCAGGAACTCTCGGCAAAATGAGTGATATCCATACCACTTCTAAGCAGGTCCGGATGACTAAACAGATACTCTCCCAGGGGCTTTTCGTTCAGTTCCAACACACGCCGCAGTGGGCTCATCAAGCTAACTTCAGGAATAAGTGTGTGCGCCAGTACCCAGGGGGTGTTGTTGCCCAGAAGCACAACTTTTCGCGACCAGAACCTATGTCCGGCTGCTAGGGGGCCGAAGCGCGAGCGCACAGCTGGCTGTGGAACAGTAGTCCAACCCTCGGACTGCACCTCGACCCGAAAATTTCCCTTACTTTTTTCGACAAGTAACTGCGTCAGCGAACCGGAATCTAGAAGCCAGTTTTTCCATATATCACCGAGCTGTGAAACACACTCGCTTTCACTACGCCATTTGAATTGCGAATCCGAAATATCGGGCATCGCTACCTTCGTATTTGCGAACGCTAAAATGGGAGCTGCTTTCGATTGCAAGGGCATATAGAGCCGGGGTGTATTGGAGAAACTACCCCACACTGCAATATCGCAGTGTGGGGTAGCTATTGCGATGTATTACTAGCGCGGCCGGTAGTTTTGCAGCGTCTTAATGATCACTGTCATAACGCGACGATTCTGCTCACGGCCTGTGTCTGTATCGTTACTTGCCACCGGCTGCGACTCACCGAAGCCACGCGATGAAATACGACTCGCTTGCACGTTAAATCTATCTATCATGACCTGACGAACAGCTGCGGCGCGACGGTCGGAAAGCCCCAGATTGTCCTGCTCAGTACCGCGACTATCCGTATGGCCTTCTAACTCGATGACCACATCGGGATACTGTGCCATGAAATCGGTCACTTCTTCTATTTCAGGGAAATATTCCGGCTTCACTTCCGAGCGATCGAAATCAAAGTTAACCATCAGCTCGACTCTTGCCACTTCTTCCACTGGAATCGGGCAACCATCTGCGTCTACGGCATAGTTTCTAGGAGTATCGGGACAGTTATCACGGCTATCCGGAACGCCATCTCGATCTGCATCCGGTGCGGCCGCAGGTGTTGGAGCTGCCGGTGCAGCCGCCGTAGGCCTTGCTGCTGGCGCTGCTGCCGCTGGGCGAGAGCTCTTGCCACCGAAGCGGTAGACTAAGGCGGTATCAATACCCACATCAGAGTCTTCATGATCACGACCCAGGTACTGAAATGAACGAACGGCAGTACGCCAAGTCCACTTGTCGGAAATTTTGTAGCTTACGCCGCCGCCTATATCCCACAGCGTCTCATTATCGCCACCAAAATTGCTATTGCCCACACCACCGAGCACAAAAGTATCGAGAGCGCCAAGATTCACACCTAAATCATAGATGAGGTCCAACTTATAATGGTCAATATCAATTTCCCCACCGCCAGTCGTGCTGCTATCCAGATCAAACGTGCTCAACTCAAAGCTCAGTCGATCGGTAAAATCATAGCCTATGCCCAAGAAGTAGTTCGTATCTTGTTTGAGCCCAGTAGTATCATCGAATTCCATCCACTGCAGCCCAGGAGCCACATAGAATTGGCCTTCGGCAGCTAACGCCGCGGGTGAGATGAGCCACGTAGCAACAAATACAGCTGAAAATATTTTGGTAGGTAAACGCATTGTAAGTTCCACAATATTAGCAAAATGATGGGTTGAAAAATTTGCGCATTATAGTGTTTCTGCCGCATAGATAAAGCGCTATTGTAACAAATTTTCCCCTTTTTACCCTAACTACCTCGCTCGCACTACAGGCCTAGCAAAACCGAGTATTTGCGGCGGGGCTCTTCAGGACAAGTCCTTATATCGGCCAGATTTCAGCCTTCAAGAATTGGGGCTGAAATCTATTCGAAACCGGCTCAGTTAGAGCTAGCCGCCCTGTTACCATGCTAATACAATATAGACTTAGTAGAGAGACCCCGAGAGTAGTGCCGAGTCATTGCTCAATTCTAGCCAAATAAAGATCGACCGAAGCATATCCCAGGTACCTCAGCTTGCAGAATTGGCGCACTGAACTAAATAGAATCTGCCTCCTGTTGTCGCTAGCCGCCATCGTAGGCTACGGCGTGGGGCACATAGGCTGGGTAATGCTGATAAGCCTGAGCCTCTATTATCTATTCAACCTCTACCAGCTACGTCGTTTCAATCTGTGGCTCAACCGTGATTCCTCCGAAACTGACTCCGAGCCACCGGAAACCTTTGGCCTGTGGGGCGACATTTTCGATGGCATCTACCGTCTGCAGAAACAGGAACGACGCGCTAGCTCCTATCTAGCCAACATCATCGACAAGGCTCAGGAGTCTTCTGCCGCACTCGAAATGGCGGTAGTCATGATTAACAAGCAGAACAATCTGGATTGGTGGAACCTGGCCGCCGAAGAATTACTGGGCTTCCAATACCCCAAGGACAGAAACCAGCCCATCACCAATCTGATTCGCGACCCTCGATTTTCAGATTATTTCTATAACGAAAACTACGACGACACACTGAAGATGGACGCGCCGGGGAATAGCAGCAAAGTCTTAGAATTTCAAATCGCGTTATTTGGCGAGCACGAACGCCTGATGATAGTTCGCGATGTTACTCAGCTGCATAGGCTCGAATCGATGCGCAAGGATTTTGTTGGAAATGTTTCCCATGAGCTAGGCACCCCGATCACCGTGATTAAGGGCTACCTCGAGGCCATTGTAGACAATCTGGATTCAATGGATGAAAGATGGCATAAGCCAATACAGCAGATGCGGCAACAGTCCCTGCGCATGGAAAACATCGTGCGAGACCTGCTGATTCTATCTAGCCTAGAAACCAAGGGACTAACCAAGACACAGAACTTTATCAAACTAACAACGCTTTTCTCGGAAATAGAGAACGATACTCAGCAGATGTTTAAGGACAAGCAGCATACTTTTGAGATCATCTGCAATCCCGCCCTTTGCTTTACAGGCAAGCGCAGCGAAATCTATAGCGCCATATCGAACCTAGTTGTAAATGCCGCAAAATATACGCCTGCCGGAGGTCATATTCAGCTCTCGGCCGAGGCGAACGGCGGGCTCTTTGAGATTAGCGTGCAAGACGATGGCATTGGTATTGAAAGCCACCACATTCCCCGACTCACAGAACGCTTCTACCGGATCGATGGAAGCAGGTCATCAGATACAGGGGGAACGGGCTTGGGACTGGCGATAGTGAAGCACATACTCGCTAGACATGAAGGAGAGCTGGAGATTTCGAGCACCCACGGAGAAGGCAGCCGCTTTCTCTGTAGGCTGCCACTTTCGCGAGTAAGCTTAGAAGAAAGCGTATCAAAAACCAAAACGGAAGCTCTGAGCACCGACACTTAGAACGTCTAATCCGAGCGGGCGATTTTCTCTGCAACATTATCTAGAGGAGCGTGCCTAACATCCATCCCCTTGACCAGATAGATCACATGCTCGGAAACATTCTTTGCGTGATCTCCGATGCGCTCCAAAGCGCGCAATGCCCAGAGCAGATTTAACATACGACTAATACTTCGGGGGTCTTCCATCATATAGGTGATGAGAGAGCGCATTGCTGAGCCATACTCGTTATCAACGATTATGTCATCCTGCGCAATTTCCAGCGCGGCACTCGCATCGTAGCGAGCGAAGGCGTCGAGTGCCAGGCTCACCATTCTAGCCACTCGGTCTCCTAAATGTCTAAATTCGATTATGCCCTCGGGGAAGTCACCCTCCTCTGTTAATTTTATTGCCATCCGTGCAATTTTTGCAGACTCATCACCAATACGCTCCAGGTCGCGGACTGTCTTAATGATCGCAAGGACTAATCGTAAATCACTGGCAGCCGGCTGCCGTCTGGCCAGGATAAGATTGCATTCCTCATCGATCTTAATCTCCAATGCATCGATATTATTCTCTTCGACTAGCACTTCGCTAGCTAGACCACTGTCTGCAGAAGTGATCGAGAGCAATGCATCAGTTACCTGCTTCTCAACGGCACCCCCCATTTCAAGCATATGATTCTTGATATCTTCCAACTCGGCATTGAACTGTTGCGATATGTGTTGGCCATGGCCTTCGGCTTGAGGGTTCATCTACTTTTCCTGACAAATTTGACTTGAGTTAGCTTAATTAAATAAGAGTTCTTTAACCGTAACGACCGGTTATATAATCTTCAGTTTGCTTTTCGCGAGGGTTCGTAAAGATAGTATCCGTGGCATCGAATTCAACCATATTGCCCATATACATAAACGCCGTATAGTCCGATACCCTGGCTGCCTGCTGCATATTGTGAGTTACGATCACAATGGTGTAATCATTCTTTAGCTCATTGATGAGCTCTTCAATCTTAAGTGTTGAGATCGGGTCCAACGCAGATGCCGGCTCATCCAGAAGCAACACCTCTGGCTCAACTGCTATAGTTCTCGCGATAACGAGACGTTGCTGCTGACCACCCGACATGCCAAGCGCACTATCGTTCAGTCTGTCTTTTACTTCGTCCCAAAGGGCCGCCGCCTTTAATGACTTCTCGACAGCCTCATCGAGGATACGCTTGGAATTTATTCCCTGAATGCGCAAGCCATAGGCAACATTTTCGTAGATAGACTTCGGGAACGGGTTGGGCTTCTGAAAGACCATACCTACGCGCCGCCTGAGATCTGCCACGTCTACAGACTTCTGATAGATATCATCTCCATCCAGTGCTACGAGGCCTTCGATGACGCAGTCATCAACCAGATCGTTCATGCGATTAAAACACCTTAGCAGACTGGATTTTCCGCATCCGCTAGGCCCAATGAAGGCAGTCACGCGCTGTTTTGGAATAGTCAGATTGATATCGATCAGTGCCTGTTTGTCTTTTGCGTAATACAGATTCAAATGTTCGATATCAATACAACTTGCCAGGGCTCCAATGTCTTTACTCTTCTCACCCAGCACAGACGACACATCCACAGTTCTAGTCGGGGATTGCGTGTCATTCGCCTGCTCACTATTCAACTCATTCATTGATCTTCGACCCGTAGTAGTAATTATTAGACGTCCAACGCCTTGTATTTCTCACGCAGATGATTTCTAAGCGCCACTGCCGTTAAATTTAGCCCGGCGATAACGATGACCAAAAGCAAAGCTGTTGCAAAGACTAGTGGTCTGGCCGCCTCAATATTAGGGCTTTGAAAACCCACATCGTAAATATGAAAACCGAGATGCATGAACTTCTGCTCAAGGTGTAGATAGGGATAATTTCCATCTAGCGGTAGTGACGGCGCTAATTTCACAACACCTACCAGCATTAAAGGTGCCACCTCTCCTGCCGCTCTCGCCACCGCGAGAATCAAGCCGGTCATCATCGCGGGGCTAGCCATGGGCAGCACCACGCGCCACAGCGTTTCAAATTTCGTCGCGCCCAGCGCCAAACTGCCCTCACGCACGCTTCTCGGAATTCTGGCCAGACCTTCTTCGGTGGCGACGATAACCACTGGAACGGTTAGTAGCGCTAAGGTCAAGGATGCCCACAACAGACCGGGCGTTCCAAAGGTTGGTGCAGGCAAGGCTTCAGGATAAAAAATCTGATCGACTTCGGCGCCAAGTATATAGATAAAGAAACCCAGCCCGAAGACCCCATATACAATGGACGGCACACCGGCGAGATTATTAACTGCAATGCGAATAGCGCGAGTGATGAAGCCCTGACGGGCATATTCACGCAGATAGACAGCGGCAACGACTCCGAACGGTGTCACAAACACAGACATCAGCATAACCATCATCACGGTACCAAAAATAGCCGGAAAAATACCGCCCTCTGTGTTCGCTTCCCGTGGCTCGGCGGTCAAAAACTCTCCCAGTTTCAGGAAGTAGGTTCCGATCTTACCGACCAGAGAGAGTTGATTCGGCTTATACGCGCGAACGATATCGGCAAAGCTAACCTCCGTCTCCTCATCATTTGCCGCAACGAAAATTGCCGAATCTCTGTTCACCGTCTCATATAACGCAATTAGTTGAACCTGCAGCAGGTCATACTCTTCATCGAGTTCAGCCCTATCGCTATCAATCTCAGCTAAAGCTTCGGGCGTCAGCTCCTGATCGAGTTCCAGGCGACGCTCACGCAGCCGAAGACGTTCCATGGCGTAGTTGATCTGCCCTATTTCCTGGTTTTCAATCACATAGATATCGTCGCGAATATCCAATGCTCGCTCGAGACGCTCGTTAAAATCATTCCACCTGGCCGCTTCAATTGCTAACGCATCACCACTAAATGAAATCAGTTCAGAGTTTTCTTTGATGCCACTGAGATGACCGTAGAAATTGCCCCACTCTCGTCTCTCAAGAGCTATAACATTCTGCGGATATTCGACATCATGTACGAAGTCACTAAGAACCCAGGTAAAATCTGCGCCGGTTAAATCTCTATTACCCAGCTTCAATAACTGACGCTCGTAGAATCCCTGCGCCTCATTAACCGGAATCCCCGATGATGCTATCTGCGCAGATATAACCATTTCACTTTCTACAAACTCACCGATAACTTGCGTGCTGAGGAGTTCACCAGACGATGTTGGCGGCGCATAGTTGCCCTGCATCACATCGCGAGGCCAGAAATGACTCATACCGCGGACGGTGAGCAAGGCCAGCAAACCTACAACCATAAGAATACTGATAGCCACCGCTCCGGCATTTAGCCAAACCCAGGGCGTTCCTCTTCGCATCCATGTAGACATTTGCGTTTTCATATCGTGCTGTACTTAGTCCTTAGGCGCTGCCTGACTATTTCTGCAACGGTATTAAATATGAACGTAAACATGAAGAGCACCAGAGCCGCGAGGAATAGAATTCGATAATGCGTACTATCTACTTCTGACTCTGGAATCTCTACGGCAATATTTGCCGCCAGTGTACGCATGCCTTCGAATATATTGATATCCATGATAGGCGTGTTTCCCGTAGCCATAAGTACGATCATGGTTTCACCCACCGCTCGGCCCATGCCAATCATTAGTGCGCTGAAGATGCCCGGGCTCGCTGTAGGCAGCACTACTCTCTGCAGACTTTGCCAAGGCGTGGCGCCCAGAGCGAGAGAGCCATAGGTCAGTTGCTTGGGAACGGTGAAGATCGCGTCTTCCGCGATCGAGAAAATCGTCGGTATTACAGCAAAGCCCATGGCAAAACCCACAACCATTGCATTACGCTGGTCGTAACTAATACCCAGATCGTTTGTTATCCAGAAACGCATGTCGCCACCGAAGAAGATGTTTTCAATAGGCACGGCAACCGCAAAAGACAGATAGGAAAACACAATAATAACGGGAATCAATATGCCGGCTTCCCAACCATCGGGAACCGATTCACGAATTTTTCTGGGCAATTGGGTCCACGCAAAACTGGCCCCAAGAATGCTAAGTGGGAGTACGATCAGAATCGAAAAAATACCCAGTAAATTCTTCTCAACAAAGGGTGCCAGCCACAAACCCGCGAGGAAGCCAAGCACAACGGTTGGCAGCGCCTCCATCAGTTCGATTAAGGGCTTCACCTTGCGCCGCATCGCGGGAGCCATAAAATAGCCGGTAAAGATTGCACCGCAGATCGCCAGAGGCGCCGCCAAGAGCATGGCGTAGAAAGCCGCTTTTAGCGTACCGAAAGAAAGTGGGACTAGAGAATACTTCGGCTCAAATTCATTGCTGGAAGCCGAAGACTGCCAAATATATTCCGGTTCTGAATAACCCTCATACCAGACCTTATCCCACAGCACAGACCAGGAGACTTCGGGGTGCTCGTTGCGAACCTCCCAAAAGCCGACCGCACCTTCGCTGGTCTCAAGGAGCAAGCCATCTCCGCGCGGGGAAAGAGCTATTAATCTGGGCTGTGCATTACTTATATCCTGAGAAAAGACTGCACGGTGTGCCGTTGTATTGTAGATCGAGAGACTACCCTGCCCGTCTATACTGACGAAGTTTTTCCGGCGCTGCTCAGGGGTCATCTTCAGTATAGGCTCTGCACTGGGACTAAATTCGCGCACCTTCTGCAATCGAGTCTGCCCCTCTTCTCGCGAGAGGAACCACTGCGCGACATTCCCCCCGTCGTCAGCGACCAATAAAGATATACCGCCCAAGAGAAAGACCACCTGCGTAGGCCTAACCCCACCTTCGGTAAGAAACATCTCTATACCAAACTCATTACTTTGACCATTTCTGGCGGCGATCAAATCAAGAGTCCTGATCAGGCCATTACTGGAAATAAAATAGAGCCAGCGCTGATCGCCGCCGATGAACATCTGCTCAACATTCTGAACCAGCAGATCCAGCGGATAATTTTCAATATCGATCTCAGGATCGCCGCCCCCGATATCGAATGCCGCAAACAGGCTCGTCTGCTTGCTAGCACTAATAAGGTTTACCGCGCCTCTGGCATCCGTTCCTGCAAGCATCAGAGTATCGCCAGAGGAACGCACTGCCAATCTAGCCAGAGCTGACCCCACGAATAGGGAGAACGGCTGCTGCCCGAAAAAA
>Ga0206124_10001820_pt1 | contig 16429 bp, 17 predicted proteins | sample Helgoland_Spring_3_FD_148671 | JGI IMG/M metagenome (GOLD analysis project Ga0206124, IMG submission 148671) | Pelagic subsurface seawater microbial communities from Kabeltonne, Helgoland, North Sea - Helgoland_Spring_Bloom_20160321_2 | ecosystem: Environmental > Aquatic > Marine > Epipelagic ... | reverse complement strand
TTTTGCTTCTGACTTTGTTATAGACGGAACATTATCTGAGACAGAGTTACTAAGCGCCTCACAAATAGACATAGTCTACGAACATCTTCCGGGATATAATACAAAACCCTCATATAAAACTGTTGGGTTTGTTAACTATTCTCAGGAATTTGTATATATAGCATTTAGAGCTTACAGAGATGATGTTGTGGCTTCAATTCATTCTAGAGATAATTCTTCTTTATTCTCTGATGATTATGTAAATATTCATATTGATACATATGGAGATGCAAGAAATAATATTGGCCTAACAGCGAATCTTTATGGAAGTCAGGCTGATGGAATTAGAGTTGAATCTTCTGGTTTTGGAAGTAGAGATAGTGGTTGGAGTCTTGATGCGAATTTTGATTTTGAATCACTAGGAAGACTAACAGATTTTGGATATGAAGTTGAGTTTATTATCCCCTTTTCATCATTACCATTTCCAAATGCTGTAAACCAAAGATGGAAACTTAATTTAAGCTCAAGTTATAGGGATCAATATAAACAAGGGTCAACTGCAAGAGCATACAGTAGTAAGCTTGATAGGGAAAATTCATGTAAGCTTTGCCAGTTAGATCATACAATTGTAATGAATGATATTAGTTATAAAAAAAATCTTGATTTTCTGCCTTATGTAAGCTCAAATCTTTCTGGTGAGAGAGAAAAATTTTATGACAGAGTAAATTATAAAAAGCCACAGGTTAACTATGGTATAGGTGTTAATCTTGAAATCAATAAAAACTTATCTGTTGAGGCTACTTTAAATCCTGACTTTTCTCAAGTAGAAGCTGATGTAACTAAAATTGATATTAATTCACCAACAGCAATAAACTATCCTGAGCGAAGGCCCTTTTTTAATAAAGGTATAGATGTTCTTGATTACACTATGGATGTATTTTATTCCCGATCTATTAATAACCCTTCTTTTGCATCTAAAGTTCTAAATCAAGGAAGAAAATCAAGAATTTACATGCTTACTGCTATTGATCAAGATTCACCGTACGTAGTTCCAACTCAGTTTGAATCATTTTCAGGAGTTGGAGGGAGAAGTTTTAATAATGTTCTGAGATATCAAAACATATTAAATCCAAACATTCAAATTGGAGCACTTGCAACCAATAGACTATATGATGGTGATGCTTATGGAAATTTGATTGGATTGGATGGTTTGTTTAAATTTTCAGGTGGCTTGAAATTTGAGATTGAATACTTTAGAAACTCAAACAAGGAACCTAACTCAGATTGGATAGACTCTGATAAAAAATTTGGCGATTATACGGTTAATCTTGATGGAGAAAGCTTCAGTGGTGATGCTTTTTACTCTGAATTAAGAAGAGATACCCAAGATTGGAGATCATTTATAAGATACACAGGAATTACTCCAACTTTTAGAGCAGATAACGGGTTTATTGTTCAAAATGATTTAAAGAAATATGAAATATGGCATGGATACTATAAGTATCCTGATAAGAAATATTTAAAAAATTATAGAATTAGTGCTCGATATGACAGAGAGTATAATTATTCTAATAAATTAAAAAGATCAGCTTTTGAAGCATATTTTACTGTTTTAACAATTTTAAATACGGATATATTTTACAATTAAAAGTTCGCTTTTTATGATTCTCATTTAGTATCAGAATTTGAAAACTTTTCAAGTCATTATGTTAGAATTTCGTCAAAGCCTTTTGATTTTATGAATATTAGTGGAGGGTTTGGAACTGGTAATGAAATAGCTTATCGCGAGGATATTCCTGAACTAGGGGAGCGCTTCTCTTTTAACACCTCAGTTGAGATTACTTTGAATGACAATTTGCGAATTAAACCTTCAATTAATTTTTCTAGCTTAAAAAAATTGGATTCTGATGAATATTTTTTTGATGGTTATATTGCAAGGCTTGATATTAGATATCAATTTACTAATTCTTTAGACTTTAGAGTTATCTCTGAGTATAATGAATTTTCTGATCAATTTTTTGCCCAGCCTCTAATCTCATGGAGGCCTAACCCTGATACAATTTTCTATTTTGGAGGAAATCAAAACTTTGTAGATGAATTTATTGATTATAACTCTCCAAACTATAGAGTTAATAAATCACAATTATTCATGAAGTTCCAGTACTTAATAAAGTCTTAATTTACTTTTATTCATATCGTTAGGTTTTAGCAATAAATTGTTGAGATAACCTTTTTTTCATATTTCACATCATGCTTTTTTAAATTAATCAAAAAATGATATAATAATTAAGTTTTTTTCTTAAATTTAATTAACTATAACCAATGCAGATTAATCTTAAAAGCATATTCCTCAGGAGGGTTAACGAGGCTCTTCTTCTTAAAAAAATCTCAATGAGAACTGCAAATCATTTTGTGTCGGTCTACAAAAAATTTGATTCTAAAAAAAGATCAGAAGCAGATGATAAGGCAGATGAGCTTTTGGCAGAATTAATATCTGAATCTTCAATTAAACAAAAGCGTTAACACTATTTAATCGCCCAGCATTCTATTTCTACTTTAGCTCCTAACGCTAAGCCTGTTCCAGCAAAAGCACTTCGAGAAGGTCTTTTATTATCTTTAAAAAACTTAATATATTCTTCACTCATTTGACTCCATTCAGATATATCTGACAACATACACGTGCATTTGAAAACTTTATCCATAGAACTTCCAAGTTTAAGCAATACACTCTCTATGTTTTTCATTGTTTGTTTTGTTTCCTCTTTAATCCCCCCTAACACAATTTCGTTTGTGCCCGGAATGTTTCCTACTTGTCCGGCAACATAAATTACATTATTTACGATTGTCGCATCCGAAAAAGGAAAATCTAATTTTTTAGTATTTTCTGAATTATAGTAATCTATTTGAGTGCTTCCGCCATTATTGTAAACACATGAGGTAGTAATAATAAAAAGAAGTAATATTTTTTTTTTCATTATAAATTTTTTATTGATTAGTAAAGGTTATGCTTTTTTCTAGTAATCTATTTATTAATTATTTAAATTCGATAATTATTATGTATTAAAATATGTAATAATAATACTTTTATAAATATTTTTTAAATTAGTTTAATTTCTTAATTTTTTATAAAAAGTATATAAAAGTATTTTATTTATAAATATAAATAATAATTATTGAATTTTATATATATGAAAATAATACACTTTAAAAATATTACAAAATAAGTAACTATTATAGTTATATATTTGTTGTCTAAACAATTACAATGAAAAATTCAATTTTAATTATACTTTTTACATTTACTTTTTTTTTAAGTGGGTGTGATACTAATACTCCTGAAAGAGCAATTGGTTTTGTTATTGGAGAAAATTCTGACACACAATGGCATCTTGGGACTCAAGAAGCAATTGATGTTGTAAACACTGTTGATAAGCTTTGGGCTAATCAAGATTACGAAGGTATGAGACAATATTTTGCTGATTCTGTAGAAGTTATAAGACCTAACGGTTCTACTACTAATACTTTTGATTCCTTTGTTGAATCATTTAGTTCAGGGGACGATGCAAGTTGGACATATAACTATGCATACTCTGTTGATCTTGATCCATCAATAGGCGGCGAATATGTTCAGGCAGGGTTTATCATTACTTATCCTGCTACTGATGATCGTGAAGAATATTCTAATTTACAACATGAAAGTTATTATGTAGTTGATGGAAAGATTATTACTTTAAGACAGTACTCTATTAGAGGTGATTCTCAGTAGTTGTTAATATTTTGTAGACAACTATAGTTATGTAAATTATCATTTATCACTATTAGTTAATAATTTACATTGTTAATAGTCTAATAATAGTCATCTTTTATAAATAAAAAAAACCCTCAATAATTTCTTGAGGGTTTTTAATTAACCATAAACCAATTTATGTTAGCAGAAGCCAACAATTAAATCTATTAAAATTTATTAATTATCCATTGTTTCTGTTTATTTACTTATTAACAATTACTCATCAAAAGTGGCCATTAACCCACCAACATCTGCATATTCAGTAACTGTGTGTACTTGACCATCTTCATTAAAATTTAACACCACGTAATGTTTAAACGTTGCTTCTTTACCAGTTGTTGAGTTAGTTATATCCCATGTTCCATACATTCTTACATTATTTGGTCCAGACATTGCATCAGAAACAGGATAGGTATTTCCACCCCAGAAACCAATATCAGTACCAGGAAGGCCACCACCTTCTGTGAAAGAAATATTTTCAAAATTGCCCATCCAAAAAGAAACATTTTCTTTCAAGTTTTCAATGCCTTGAAGCATTTCAGCATTTACTCCAGGCCCATACCACCTTATAGAATCTGCAAATACAGAAACTACTTTATCATAGTCTCCTTCTTCGTATCCTTTAATAAAGTTATTCTTTAAAGTTTCAACATTTTTTTCAAATGTGTTTGAATCTGCTTCGCTAACTCCTGTTGTTGGAGCTTCACATGAAGCAAATAAAATAATTAATAACAAAGCTAGTTTTCTCATAATTTAATTTTTTTATATCTCAAAAATAAAAAAAACCCCTGTAAATCAGGGGTTTAATTATAATAAAATATTAAATTTTATTTTATTGGATCTACATCATATGCTTCTACAAATTTTGTTCTATCATAGAATGCACCAGTCCATTGGATTTTTTTATCCTCACCTACAAAGAAAGTTGCACTGTGATAAGGTACAGTAATTGATGTATCATCATTAGCAAAAGTTTGAGGACCCCAACTTAAAAGAACATGAAATTCAAACTCTTCACCATCTTCATTAGTATCCGTTCCTTTCATTGCCATGTAATTTGTATCATCTCCGGATGTAATATTCCAGATACTTGTAGTTGATTCAAGCATACCTCTTATAGCATCTTTACCTTCCATATTAACTCCGTTAGGAAAAGACCACATAGCGTCATCAGCATACATGTCAACAACTGATTCAATATCACCTGAATTCATAGCTTTATATTGCTTATTTGTTAGCTCTACTAATTCTGATTCATCTATAATAGTAGGATAATCTGAACTTACATCAGACTGATTGTTTTCACAACTTAAAATTGCAAAACTTAGTATTAATGTTAAAATTATTTTTTTCATAGTTAATTGATTTAAATAGTTAAGAACTAAATATAAGATATATTTCATAAATTGGAAGTATGAAAAAAACTCATGTACTTTCAACATTACTAGCCTTATTATCAATTAACTTCATCTTTTGTCAAAGCAAAGTCTTTGATAATCTTAAAATGAATAGTGAGATTCTTGATATGGAAAGAAACTATTCAGTATATCTTCCCCCTGATTATGATACTTCATCTAGAAGTTATCCTGTCCTTTATCTTCTTCATGGGCTTGGAGATGATCATACAGGATGGGTTCAGTTTGGTGAGGTAAAGAAAATTGCAGATAATTCTATTCTAAATGGAGATGCTACTCCTATGATTATTATAATGCCTGACGCAAATACTGGATATGTAGGATATATAAATATACCGTCTGAAAATTGGCTTTATGAGGACTTTTTCTTTGATGAATTAATGCCACATGTCGAATCAAAATATAGAATTAAATCAGATAAAAGATTTAGAGCTATTTCGGGACTATCAATGGGTGGTGGAGGAACTCTAATATATGCATTACACAGACCAGATCTTTTTTCTGCAGCTGCTCCTTTAAGCCCTGCAATAGGCCCTACAAATCCAAAAAAATTTATTGAGTGGATCTTTAGAAATAATTATAATTATAATTATGATTTTGACTTTCTGAATAAAGATTTAGAGGCATTATTAAATTATAATCATCCTAGAATTTTAATTGACAATATTTCACTTGATAAAATTAATTCTGTTAGATGGTTTATTGACACTGGTGATGATGATTATCTCTATGAAGATAGTAGTCTACTTCATATTGATTTTAGTGATAAAGGAATAAAACACGAGTATAGAGTTAGAGATGGAGCACATACTTGGACATATTGGAGAGAGTCTCTTCCAACAGTATTAGAATTTGTATCCCAGGGGTTTCATCAATTTTAATTTAGTTAAAATATAATTCAAACTCTAAATTAATTTCATCATCTACTTTGATTGTTAGTAATGAAGGACGATCAACTAAAAACTCTGTTAAGTAAACACTAAATTTTCCAGATAACTGAATAGACTCATCAAGTTGAACAAGTTTAGCTAAGATATTAATGCCCTTTTCAATTCCATGAAAACTCATTATGCCATCAATTCTTATTTGTTCGTTTTCTTGCTGAATAGAGGTAGACCTAAAAATAACATTTGGAAATTGAAGAGCATCAAGAACTCTCAATGAATTACTATCAAGGTTGGAATTACCACTCCTAAAGTCACTAACCTTGGCTATAACCCCAATATTAGAAATAGTTTCGTTTTCTATTTGAATTAGTCCTGAAATATTTTTGTTTTCAGCAGACCATTTGTGTAAAAAATGTTTACCGGTATAATTAATAATAGATCTTTCTGAATCAACTTTTTTTATTTCTTGAGCAGATAAATTAAATGTTATTAGAACTAATAATAAAAGTGTTATTCTCATTAAAAATCAAATATTATTGTAACCATTGCAAGACTATAGCTCGCAAATGCTGTGTATGCAGATACTTTATGAATCTCTTTATAACTTTTTTTCTCATATTGTTTATCAGCATATATATTAGTAACAATCATAGCTGGAACATGAATATTTGCTAGTATTTTGTGAAGTCTAATATTATTTAAACCTTCTTTTTTTCTATTTACAAGGGGAGGAGGGCTAAACAAAGATAGAGCAGCTCCAGTAAAATATGAAGCTGTAACAATTTTTCCAAGTTTTTTATGTGTATCATATACAGTATAATCACCATTATATAACTTACCTCCTAGTATGCCCTGATAAATCATTCCTGCAAAAGTTATATAACCAATTACTTGATGAGCCTTTAGCATTTTTTCTCTAACAATAAGCTCCTTTTCTCGATTTTTAAGAGTAAGATCTGAAATACCAGTTTTTCGAAAAATTCCGTTCTCTCCCCAAAATATTTTTTGTGAAAAAATCATTTTTTCAGGAAGTAAAATGGGTTTTTCATTAATTAAAAGTTTTTCAAATTCTTCAGAAAAATCTTTGGATTCCTGACTAAATAAGTTGGGGGTAGTAAAAACAAGAACAAAAAATAAAAGTGAATATTTTGTTCTATTAAAATTCATTTAGGACTTAGTAACGGTTAGTGTATCTCCTGAAAGGGAAGATGTGTATCTCTTTAATCCACCTGAAGTTGATCCTGAATTGCAGCTTTTAACATCATTTCCATCAATGGAAAAACTATTCCCATGAGTTGCACATTTAAAACTTTCATCTTCATAAGACCATGAGTTTTTTGAACCATTGTGAGGACAGCAGTTATCAAAAGCTCTAAATTCCGAGTTTGATATTTTTAATACAAGCATATCTATAGTAGTTAAATTTACAAAATCTCCGGGGTTATTTAACTCACTAAATGTTGAGTTTGTTAGATTTAAAGTAATTGTATTGCCATTTTCACTAATACCATTACTAGAAGTTGTACCACTAGAGCTTGAAGAATTATTACCAGATTGTGAGTTATTATTTGAAACATTGTTGTTGCTATTATAGTTTTCAGAATATGATTTCATATCATCTCCAGATTTTGAACAAGCTTGAATAAAAGAAATGCCAAAAAAAGCAAAGGTTACAGTAGGACAAGTATTTTGTAAAAATTTTCTTCTTTCCATAAAAAATGTTTTAATTTTCCTTAAATCTAAGTTGTATAATTAATACTTAAGCTACGTAAATTAAACTTTAATATACTTAAAACTATAGCTAATGAAAAAAATTAAAGTTGAAAATAACATTAAAATTGCAGAAACCCTGCCTTCAAGTTTTTATAAATCGGAAGTTATTTTTAATGAATTAAAAGAAATGGTTTTTTATAAATCATGGCAATTAATTGATCATGAATCTGTATTACCATCTAATGCAAATGCCTATCCTTTTGATTTTATGAAAGACTATATAAATGAACCTTTAGTGTTAATTAAAGATGATTATAATGATTTTAAATGTTTAACTAATGTATGTACGCATAGAGCTAATATAATTATAAATGACCGCTGTAAGATTAATGATTTAAGATGTATGTATCATGGTAGAAAATTTCATTTAGATGGAAAGTTTAAATCAATGCCAGAATTTGAGGATGCTGAAAATTTTCCAAGGGATTGTGATAATTTAAAAGAATTTAAAATTAAAAAACTTGGCCCCTTTCTATTTGTAGGTTTAGAACCTAGCTTTGACATTGGATCAATTTTTAAAGAAATTATAGAACGAGTAAGCTTTATTCCTATGGACAAAATGACTCATAGAGGTGATTTAAGTAAAGAGTATCTAGTGAATTCTCATTGGGCTCTTTATTGCGATAATTATCTAGAAGGATTTCATATACCTTTTGTTCATAATGACTTAAATAATGTATTGGATTATGGGGATTATGATACAGAAATCTATGAAAATTATAATCTTCAAGTTGGCTATGCTAAAGATGGAGAGGAGATTTTTGATATTCCTGAAAATCACATTGATCACGGAAAAAATGTTGCAGCATATTACTATTGGTTATACCCAAATATAATGCTCAATTTTTATCCTTGGGGACTTTCAATAAATATTGTTAAACCAGTCAATATTAGTAAAACAAAAGTTCAATTTATTGCATATGTATTTGATGAATCTAAACTAGAAACTGGAGCCGGAGCGTCACTTGATAAAGTTGAAAGAGAAGATGAGTTTGTTGTTGAGGGAGTTCAAAAAGGAATAAACTCTAAGTTCTATAAAACTGGTAGATTTTCTCCATCTAAAGAGAGAGGTGTTCACCACTTTCACAGTTTGTTATCTAAATCAATTAATTCTTAAATTTACAAATGAAAAATATATTTTTACTTATAGCATTAATTTCTTCATTATTATCTACAGCCCAAAAAAAAGCTCTAGTTGGAGGAACATTAATCGATGGGTTTGGTAATTCTCCAATAATTGATAGTGTTATTTTAATTGATGGAGAATCAATTCTGGAAATAGGGACAGTAGAGACTTTAAATATACCTGAAGATTATGAAGTAATTAGTACTGAGGGGATGTCTGTACTCCCTGGACTTTGGGATATGCATGTTCACTTAATGATAAACGGTCACTCAGATTATGATTATTGGGATGAGACATATCCACAATTGTTTCAAGATGTAATTATGCCTTCATCTGCTTACCAATTATTGATGGCAGGAGTAACAAGTGCAAGAGATCTTGGGGGTCCACTAAAAGAGAGTATTGATGTGCGAGATAAAATTAATTCAGGAGAAATACCTGGACCAACAATGTATGTAAGTGGCCCATTTATTCAAAAAAAACCATACCCTGGCACTGAGTTATTTAGATGGGGTGTTAGCGGTGAGAAAGATGCAAGAAAGAAAATAAGAATTTTAGCAGACGCAGGTGTTGATTGTATAAAATTAATTGACCAAGATCAGATGACATATGAAGAGTTATATGCAGTTGTAGATGAAGCGCATAAACATAACCTTAAAGTTATAGCTCATTCACATCGACCTGAAGAAATAAGGCTTGGTTTAAAAGTTGGCATAGATAATTTTGAACATACTGGATTATCATCTGCTCCAAGGTATCCTAATGATGTAATGGAAATGATACGTGAAAGAACTTCTCAAATGAATATAGGTCCTTTATTTTGGACACCAACTATTGAGGGTCTTTATAACTATACAGATGTTATTAATAGTAACGAGCATCTTGATAATGATTCTTGGCACCTTGGATTACCAGATTCAATAATTGCAGATATTAAAAAGTCAATACAGAAACCAGGAGAACTTCCATACTTTCAATTAACCCCAATTAGAAAACCAACATTAAAAACTAAATTCAATCAACTTAAGAATGCTGGAGTTGTAATGTTAGTTGGAACGGATAGTGGAATACCTATGAAGTTTCATTCACAAAGTACTTGGAATGAGTTAGATGTATGGGTAAATATAATGGGTGTAGATCCATTAGATGCAATAAAATCAGCAACATATTGGCCCTCTTTCTTTATGGGAGTTTCTGATAAAGTTGGAACAATTACAGAAGGAAAACAAGCAGACATTATAGCTGTAAAGGGTAATGTTCTAAAATATATCTCCCTTTTACAAAATGTAAATTTTGTTATGAAAAAGGGAAAAATTATAAAGCAATAATTTAGCTTTTAACAATTTGTGCTATAATTTTTTGTGAGTGATCTCTAGAATTCTCAATAAACCATTTGTTTGTTTTTAATCCACCACAAATAACTCCAGCTAAAAACACACCCTTAACATTAGTCTCCATTGAATCTTCATTATAGATAGGAGTTTTAAATTTATCATTAGATATTTCTACTCCAAGTTCTTTTAATATATCATAGTTGGGTTGATATCCAGTCATTGCTAATACAAAATCATTATCAATCTCATTAGTCTCATCTTTAGTTCTAATAATCACTGATTTATCTTTTATTTCTATTATTTCAGATTCATAAAAAACATTAATTTCTTTGTTCTCAATTCTATTGATGATATCAGGTCTTACCCAATATTTTATATTTTCACCTATTTGTTTCTCACGAATTATCATAGTCACACTATTTGCTCCTTTTCTGTATGTATCTAGGGCAACATCAACAGCAGAATTTCCTGCACCTATAATAGCAATATTCATTTTGTAATATGGGTGGGATTCGTTGTAGTAATGTAAGACTTTATCAAGTTCTTCTCCAGGAACATTAAGTAAATATGGGATATCATAGAACCCTGTACAGATAATTACTTTTTTTGAATTCAGAGTTCCATTTTGAGTTTTTAATTCAAAATGAGAGTCTTTATTAGAAACTTGATGCACTTCATTGTAAAGATTTAGATTTAGTTTCCAAGCGTCACAAACTCTTCTATAATATTCTAAGGCTTCTGTTCTTGTTGGTTTTACATTATGAGATATGAAAGGAATCTCTCCAATTTCAAGTTTATCTGAAGTAGAAAAAAAGGTAGTATTGACAGGGTAATTATAAATTGAATTAACAAGCATTCCTTTGTCAATTATTTCGTAGTCTAAACCACTTTTCTTTGCTTCTATTCCACAAGCAAGACCAATTGGTCCAGCACCAATAATTATTAAGTCTTTCATAATATAAGTATGAACAAATTTATTTAATTTTGCTTACTAATCTTAATTTCTACCATTGAATAATTTAGTAATTATTGGGCATCCAGATAAAAATTCTTTTTGCCATAATGGAATCTTTAAAACTATTTCAAAGATTCTAAATGATCATCCAAATCAAAAAATCGAGACAATAGATCTCTATGAAGATAAACTTCATAGAGATAAAAAAGAATTAGTAGAGAAATATAAAAATCTTGTAACGTGGTCAGATCGAATTTATTTTATATCTCCTGTCTGGTGGTTTAGACTAACACCCAAAATGGAAACCTTCTTTGATGAAGTTTTTACTCCAGGTTTTGCATACGAGTTTGTAAACATCACTAAAACTTATGCATATCCAAGATCATTTCTAAAAAAGAAAAAAATAAGATGTTATTTAACCCATGGAGCTCCTGCATTGCCAGTTAAAACGATGTATTTAAACTCAGTAAAACTAAGACTAGTGCTAGGTGTATTTACTTTTGTATTTGGCTGGGGTGGTAATTGGAGTAATACTAAACAATTTTGGTCAGTTCCATTTGTGTCAGAAAAGAAAAGACAAAGATACCTTAGAGTAGTTGAAAAAGACTTAATAAGAGATTGTAAAAAATAATATAAACTTTTGAAGATCTATCTTTCTAATTTTTATATAAATTGTATATATGAATAGATCTTTTTTTTTATTATTCGTTTTCTTTATTTCATGTTCTGATAGCTATACAACTACAGAAAATCAGGATTTTATTAAAATTAAAAACAGAGGAGGTAAAACCTTAGGATACAATTCTAAATCTGGGGTAAAAATCTTAGCTATTGATAATCTTGCATTTAAAGACTTAAATAAAAATAGTGTATTAGATAAATATGAGGACTGGAGATTACCAGTTGAAGATAGAGCAAGAGACTTAGCTCAAAAATTAACAATTGAAGATATTGCAGGATTGATGCTTTATAGCTCTCATCAATCAATTCCTGGAGAAAATCAAGGATGGCGATCTTCAAAATACAGTGGTAAAACATTCGATGAAAGTGGAGCAAAACCAAGTGATTTATCTGATGAGCAAATTAAATTTATCAATGAAGATAATCTTAGGCATGTTCTGATAACAAGTGTTAAGAGTTCAACAATTGCAGCTAAATGGAGTAATAACATTCAGTCTCTTGCAGAATCAATTGGTTTTGGAATACCAGTGAATATAAGTTCTGATCCGAGACACGGAAATGACTCATATGCTGAGTTTACAGCCGGTCAAGGTGGAAGAGTATCTGCATGGCCTGGCTCTCTGGGAATATCAGCTAGCTTTGATCCTGATCTCATGGAGGAATTTGGAAGGATTGCTTCTATAGAATATAGATCTTTAGGAATAGCAACCGCTTTATCTCCCCAGATTGATCTTGCATCAGACCCGAGATGGGGAAGGTTTGAAGGAACAATGGGTGAAGATCCAGATTTAGTATCAGACCTAGCCAAATCATATGTAGACGGATTTCAATCAACTAAAACTAAAGGTTGGGGATTTAATAGTGTTAATACTATGATCAAGCATTGGCCAGGTGGTGGTTCAGGAGAAGGGGGTAGAGATGGTCATTATGGTTTTGGATCTTATGCAGTTTATCCTGGAGATAATATCGAAGAGCATATGAAAATATTTACAGAGGGTGCTTTAAACCTCAGAGGAAGTACTTTAAAAGCTTCAGCTATTATGCCTTACTATACAATTGCTGTTGGAAATGGAGAAAATGTTGGATCAGCTTATAATAGCTATCTAATAAATAATATTCTTAGAGATAAATATCAATACGATGGAGTATTATGCACAGACTGGGGAATCACAGGTGATGCATATGCAGTTGATGTGTTTTTTTCAGGAAAGAGTTTTGGAGTTGAAGATTTAACAGTTGCAGAAAGACATTATAAAGCACTAATGTCGGGGATGGATCAATTTGGTGGTAATAATGACATAATTCCCATACTTGATTCCTATAAAATTGGAGTTGAAGAAAATGGTGAAGATTATATGAGAGATAGATTTGAAAAGTCAGCTATTAGATTATTGAAAAATATTTTTAATGTTGGACTTTTTGAAAATCCTTATTTAGATTCAACTAAGTCAAATTCTGTAATTGCTTTAGAAAAATTCGATAAAATGGGAAGAGAAGCACAAAAGAAGTCAATAGTTATGTTAAAAAATGATGAAAACTCTTTACCTGTAATTACTAGAAAAAAAGTTTATCTACCTATGAGAAAAGTTCCAAAAAGTATTAATTTTTTTGGACAAGAAATTCCTGAGAGCATGGAGAATAAATTAAACATAGCAGATGTTGGAGAGTATTATGATATTGTAAAAGACCCTGCTGATGCAGATTTTGCTATAGTAAGTATTGAAAGCCCTGAAAGTGGTTATGGTTATGATAAGTCAGATATAGAAAATGGAGGAAATGGATATCTCCCTATCAGCCTGCAATATAGCCCATACACTGCAAAATTTGGAAGAGAAAAAAGTATTTCGGGAGGTAGTAAATTTGAAAATTTTAAAAATAGATCCTATAATAATAAAAGTGTAAAAACAAAAAATGAATCTGATATGGAGCTTGTCCGTGAGACTTTTAAATTAATGAACGGTAAACCTTTAATTGTAATTGTAAGAGTTAATAATCCATTAGTTTTTTCTGAAATTGAACCATTTGCTTCATCAATTTTGATTGATTTTGGTGTTGAATCAAGATCAATGTTAGAGATACTATCTGGTAAATTTGAGCCATCAGGGTTACTACCTTTTCAAATGCCAATTGATATGAAAACTGTAGAATTACAAAAAGAAGATGTTTCACGAGATATGATCCCTTATGTTGATTCAAAAGGAAATAAATATGATTTTGCTTTTGGAATGAATTGGAGTGGAGTAATTAATGATAAGAGAGTAAAAAAATATAAATAATTATTGTTACATGATTCGAGAAGCTAGGTTCTGTAATAGTAGAAAAAATAGATATTTACTTAAAAGAGAATGGGATGCCTCTAAACGATTGATTCTATATATTATGTTTAATCCGTCTCTTGCTGATGACAAACAGGATGATCCGACAATAAGAAGATTATTATCTTTTAGTAGAAAATTTAATTATGGCGGATTTTATGTAGCTAATCTATATACTCATATCACACCAAACCCGAAGATAATTGACTCTAACATTGGTGTAAAAAAAGATAATATTGAGATAATTAAGAGTCTGATAAATAAAGTTGATGATATAGTATATGCTTGGGGGAACTCATCTGTTGAGCCATTTGAATTAAAGAGTTTAATTGCTGATCCTTTATGCTTTGGAAAAAATATTAACGGATCACCTAAGCATCCTTTATATCTTTCTTCTAAATCTAAACTCATAAAATTTAGATAATAGCTATTCTAAATTTTTAAAAAATTTAATCAATGAACTTTATCATTTCATCTGCAATTAACTTATTGCCTAGATCATTTAAGTGAACACCATCATAGGTTAATAAACCAGCAGGTTCATTATTAAGATTGTTTTCTGAAACATAAGTCATAAAAATCTCTCTTAAGTCGATCAAATCAGTATTAAACTCAGTAGATAATTTTCTTATTACATCTGAAAAAGCATCTAAATCACCATTCATTTTTTCCATTGTCTTTACATCTTTAAATTGATTGACAAGTGTAAATTCTCCTGAATTCTCCCCTATAAGTGTTGGTGTACAAAGAACTATTTTTGACCCCAGCTTTTTTATATCACTGATTATTTTTCTTAAACCATTTTCGTAAAAATCGATATCAGATCCAGTACCAAAGTCATATTTATGCCAAACGTCATTAATTCCGATATAAATAAATACAATATCAGGATTTAGTTTAATGACATCATCTTTATACCTTGTAAGAAGATCAGACACTTTATCACCACTAACTCCTTTTCCAATTAATTCTACATCATCACCAATATTTTCTTTTAGCAGTGTAATAAAACCAGTTGCTTTAGGGTAAACAAAAGTATCACCAATAGGCTCAGCAACTTTCTTATCATAAAGAGCAGCTTCTGTTATTGAATCTCCTAAAAACAGAACTTTTGATGAATTAGTACAAGCTGTCATTAGAATAAAAATTAATAGTATGCATGTTTTTTTCATATAGGTCATTTCTAATAAATGTATAAATATTATATCAAATTATTAAAGATCACTATACCGCTTTTTTACTGCTAAATTGTTTTATTATCTGTTTAGAACACATATATCCTGGAGTTCCAGCTACACTTCCGCACGGGAAACTTCCAGCACCACAATAATAAATATTATCATAGTCGTAGTATGAATAGAAGTTAGAAGACCGAGAGCTAAATGTCCTTTTATCAAAGTTTTGATCTCCAGTCATTGTTAAATGATCAATATTTCCTTTTGGAAATAAGAATGTTTCATTTAAATCTTTTGGTGTAAGAAACTTACTGTAAACTAAATCATCTGAATTTTCAATATAAGGAAGTGCTGTAGAAATAATTTTTTTCTTTATATCTTCCAAATCGTTTGCCTTCTTGTTATAACTAAGATTCTTTGTAAAGAAAATTAATTTATCAAAATTTTCGTTATTTCCCATGGTCCTTTGAGCACTTCCATCAGGATATATTTGAATAAATCCTGGAAAATAGTCTCCTGAATTTTTCAATGCATTTTGACTTGCATCTTCAAATCCTTTTAAAGTATCTGTTGAAAAAACGAACCTAAATGAATCAGAATAACAATTTGATTCTTTCCACTTGACAGGATTTTTAAAGAAAGCTGTTACCTTTCCACTAGTCCCAATTAAATCAAGATTATTTTTTTCATTCTTAAAACCATTTATAAGCTTTGATGGAGTAATAGGATCAGTTGCAAATATTAAATGATCATAATTTAATTTATAATCTTTTTCATCTTTGACAAAAGAAACAGAATTACTAAAAGCATCTACTTCATTAATTGAAGAACTTAAATGGATATTAACCCCCAAATCAGAATTAATTTTAGTCAGAGATTCTGTTATTTTCCATATACCAGTTTTAACAAACCCCCAATATCCATCATACACTGATCCAGAATCCATTAAGGGAATGGTAAAAGCTGTTCCAGGTTCATAAATTGATGCTGGACCACTTTTTT
>Ga0206124_10001812_pt1 | contig 16464 bp, 31 predicted proteins | sample Helgoland_Spring_3_FD_148671 | JGI IMG/M metagenome (GOLD analysis project Ga0206124, IMG submission 148671) | Pelagic subsurface seawater microbial communities from Kabeltonne, Helgoland, North Sea - Helgoland_Spring_Bloom_20160321_2 | ecosystem: Environmental > Aquatic > Marine > Epipelagic ... | reverse complement strand
ATTAGCAGGCATGATGTTATTTGGTTCATTTGCTATTAGGGATGCTAATGTGCAACCTAACCCAAATGATTATGAAGTTAGCATCGGTATTAGTCACGAGAACTATTATATCAATCGTCAATGGGAAAGAGAACTTGGTAGTAAGTATTTAGACGACCAAGTTTGGTTTAAGGTAGATAAATTTTTATATATCAAACCAGAATACTTTAACAAACAAAGTGATAATGTTAAGTATGCTAAAGTAGATTGGAGAAAGGGTTGGAAAGACATTAGTTTTGGTTTCACAACTCGTTCAACAACTGATAAGTTAAATGCTTATGAAACATTCATATCAGTTGGAACAAGCAAGAAAAAAACTTATTGGGATAAGGTAGATGTTGAAGTTTCCTTTGATGGATACCTACCACCTAATTCAGATTTTGAATTTGAAGATAAGTTTAAGGTTAGTTACAGACTCACAGAAAAACTTAGATTGTATAATGTAGGTGAAGTTACTCAAATAAAGGGTGAATCAAACTATCAAGCTAAGATAGGGTTAGAGTACACTCTTTAATATTTATAGGTAAGAAATGAAAATAGAAAAGTCAGCAACACAAAGTTTTACGCCGTTAGATTGGAGTTGGGTAACAACAACTTCGTATGAAATAAATTATAAAATAGTTTACAAAACTGCTTGACTTGTAACGCTATTTAGTATTAAATTTAGGAGTAAATGATGAGTGTATGGACAGACGAAAGGAAAGAAATTGCCACTTGGCTCTCTGGCTATTTAAATATGGTCAAGACTTGGGTAGACAAAATTCTTGATAATGAACATTACGATGTCGATAAAGTTAAAATTATTGGTTTAATTGACGAGTGGATTGCTTGGTTGCAAGAAACTAGATTAAAAATAATGAAAATGAAAGATATAGATCCCACCCAAATAAACGAAAAGGAATAGTAAATGAAATGGTTATTTTTAGTTGTATTATTAGTATCTGGTTGCTCAGACTCTATATTTTCTCCTGAAGAAGATTGTAATTGTGAGTTTGAAATATCATCAACTTTACCATCATCCGATGGTATCTATCAATTAGAATTTAACGCCTCTCTAGCACAAACCTACTCGGTTTTAGATGTATCTACTGAGTGTGGGTGGTCACAACATATCCAATGGGATTCAGACTACATGTATAACATAAACGGTTATTGGACAAGCTTGGTCAATCCAGCATCAATGACAGATGAAGATGGTAACGCTAAAATAGTATTTGCTGTTTGGGAAGAATTTGTAAATAAAACTATAACTATTTACGGTGGCTACACGGATGACCACGGACATCATAAAGTAGATTCAGTAAAAGTTCATGTTATAGATAACGAATAGGAGAAGATTATGAAATGGCTTTTGGTAGATAAGAATGATAATATTAATTCTACTTGTGAAATAGGTGCTGGTTTCGGAGAAAGAGGTGCTAAAATGTATTTTATGGGTAGGAAAAGATTAACAAGCGAAAAAGACTTTGACAATTTATGGAAAGTAATGACAGAACAAACTTATAAAGCTTATCAAAGAAGGTCATCATCTTCAACCAATCCAAATAGTGAGTGGTGGAAAGATGAATACACTAATCCTGACATAGATCGTTCATAGAAATATGACATTATGTCAATATAAATACTTTGGTATAGAAGTTGTATTATATGTGTAGAGTATCGCTACAAAGTAGGATACTGTTAGTTCAAATGAATAACACAGGAGAAATACAATGACTAGATTAATAGTAAATCCACAACATCTCAACCGAGATGAATTTATAACACCTTTCGATAGGATATTTGACGAACTGATGAATAAGCAGTTCCCAGCTTTTCAAGAAGAAGTTGGTGTATCTTTCAACAAAGGTTCTTACCCTAAAGTGAATGTCTATGAATACGATGACAAAATAGGTATCGTAGCTGAGATTCCAGGATTGGATAAGAAAAATGTTTCAGTAGAAGTTGAAGAGAATGTACTAACTATCTCAGGTGATAAACACGGATTAGAAGATGATGGAGCTAAGTGTATAACTAGAGAATTAAAACACTCTTCATTTAAGAGGTCTTTTAATTTAGGTGACCATTTAGATGGTGAAGATGTTAGTGCTAATTTTAAGGATGGTATGTTATCAATATCCATTCCTAAGATTGAACCTACCGAACCCAAAAAACATTCAGTTAAGATTGGATGAAAAAAAATATCATCAATGTAGATGGTAGTGGTTATATCGTTCTTGGAACGGTGTCGGTTCAATCAGGTTACAATCCCGATAAATTAAAATCCATGTGGAGATTAGCCGATACCGTTCTTAGGAACGGCGAAGAGTTTTATGTATGTATGAAAATAATTGATGTAGAAACTTATGCTATTTAGTGCTTGACTTATATAGTTATATTAAAGTATATTAATGTTATGAATAAGAAACAAATACAACCAACATATAAAGAAAAGGGAGTCCGATATATGATGTGTCAATGTGGGAACTATATCTCAGTAGGTGATAACGCTATAGGTGTAACTTGTAGTAGATGTACAAATATCAAAATGATGACTAAGTTTCCTGAACTACATGAGGAAAAAAAGAAAAGAGAAGCAACAGGTCGTCCTGCTGGATGGCATTTTATGGCTGAGTTCGTAGATAAAGATGGTAATGTTTTTCACAAAGGTAAAGAACAACCAAAGTTATTTGGAACTTTACCACCAACAAAAGTTGTGCCAAAAAAGAAACCAAAAAGAAGAACAAAAGAACAGATACTTTTGGCTAGACATAAAAAGAAACAAGCAGCATTAAAGAAAGCTAAACGAACAAAAGGAAAAGGTAAATAATGGCAAAAGCCAAAACAAACAAACCTTTAGATAGAGATTATTTTAAGTATAAAGATAGACCGAAACCAAAAGATACCAAGGAAACAACGCCTTGTTGTGACCAAGACATCGACCACAAAACACTAAATGTAAAGAATAAAACTGATTGGGAATTGATTGAAGATTACATTGAAGAGAAACTGCTAGAGTATTCTGATACAGAATCAATAACTCCTGTTTCTTGTAAAAAATGTGGAAGGCTTTTGGAATATAGTAGTAAATTAATAAACAAGAAGAGTCTTTGGAGATAAATCATGGCTAAAAAACCAGCATCATTTGAGTACAATGGTACTCTAGTAAAAGTTTTAGATGGAGATACAATCGATTGTTATATTGATTTAGGTTTCGATTTGAAAATCAAAAAAAGAATTCGATATATGGGTATCGATACTTGGGAAAGTAGAACAAGAGATTTAGACGAAAAAGCTAAAGGTTTATTGGCTAAAGCTCGTAACAAAGAACTTTTAGAAGCTGGTGTATTTAAGATTGTATCTCATGGTACAGGTAAATTCGGTAGAGTTCTTGGTGAAATCTTTGTATCACCGGATGCTGTCGGTCACGAGATATCAGAAAATGTTGATAGGTCAGCTGATGGATTAGTTAGTATTAATGATATACTGATTAATGAAGGTCACGCTTATGAGTATGGTGGTGGAAAAAAGAAAGACTTTAAAGCTGAGATAGCAAAAGAAAAAGCTGCTAAAAAAGAAGATTTAATTGATAAACCATCGGAGGAAAACAATGGCTGATTTATTTACATTAGCACAAGCGCAAAGTAGTTCAATAAAACAAGTCAGACAAATAACATTAGGTGGTAATCATCATTCTTGGAAAGTACAGATATCAGGTTCGGATGGACAAGAGTATCAGACTCGCATTAAGAATTTAGATGGGGATGCTAGTTTGGATGATATTAAAGGTGAGGCTATAAATTATCTAACAGGATCTGAACATTATTATGTACCAGTTACACCACTGGTTGCTAGTTCAGCAGAAAAATTTACCGATAACATAGGAGACAAATTAGGTTAATGAAAAAGAAAAAACCACTTATACCAGAAATCAAACTAACAGAAGAAGATGTGAAAATATCTTTATTACAATTAAAACAGAGGGTTGGTCCTCCAATATTAAATTTTAAAAAACGAAAATAAACAACAGAGGTTATAATGGCAAAAGCTAGAGGTGGATTTGGTAATGATGGCGACACCAAACGAAAAAAGAAAACAAGTCAAGGACAAGGTAGGGGTACTAAGTTCAGCACAAGAGTAGGTTCTAAACGATTCAAAAAGAAAAGATACAGAGGTCAAGGTAAGTGAAAAATAAAGTTTTAGACAAAGGTTTCATAGAAGTTATTGACTCACTCGGTGATGACTTAACCGTAGTTAACTCTGCTCGTGTATCATTTGGTAAACGAAAAGAAGTATACGATAAGACAGATGAAAGGTTAGTTCGGTATCTTGCTAAATATAAACATTTTAGTCCATTCAGACATTTACAAGTTCAATTTCATGTTAAAGCACCAGAGTTTGTAATGAGACAATGGTATAAACATGTAGTTGGTATAGAAACAACATCCAATAGTTCAGCTAAAGACCACGCTTGGAATGAGATTAGTGGTCGGTATGTACCAGTTGAAGATTATTATGAACCATCAGTTTGGAGAAAACAATCCGATGATAATAAACAAGCATCAGAGGGTGTGTTAGATGACCTACAACAAAGAAGAATGGATGACGCTTATAATGATTTGATGAGAAAAGTTAGGATGACTTATGATAAGATGGTAAAAGCTGGTATGGCTAAAGAACAAGCTAGAATTATCTTACCATTAAATCAATACACCGAAGTATATTGGACAGCATCATTTCAGGCAGTAATGAACTTTATTGAGTTAAGAAACGAAAAGACATCACAAATAGAAATCCAAGAATATGCTAAAGTGATGTTAGAGCAAATGAAAGAAGTATTTCCAAAAACAACTAAAATATGGAGTGAAGTAAATGGATGGTTATAAAGACCTTATCAAAGAATACCCAAACTTTCCAATAGAGGGAGTTAATTTTAAAGACCTTTCACCATTATTAGCAGACGAAGATACATTTAGGTCAGCTGTTGTGGATATGGGTAGAAGAGTTAGAAATCCTAAATATTGGGTTGGTATAGATTCAAGAGGATTTATATTTGCTTCAGCACTTGCTGTGTATTTTGGTGGTGGTGTTATATGTGCTAGAAAGAAAGGTAAAACACCTGGTGATAATGTTCATACAATAGACTATGATTTAGAATATGGTAAAGCTTCAATAGAACTACCAGAAGGTAGTGGAGAGGTAGTCATTGTAGATGATGTTTTAGCTAGTGGTGGAACAATATCAGCAACAAACAAGTTAGCAAAAGAAGCTGGTTATAAAATAGTTGGGAATGTAGTTCTAGTTGATTTAGAATATGTTCCAAGAATAGATAACTTTGACATAAATGTGAGGAGTGTAATCCAATATGGCTAAACGAACCTATAAGTCCGACATAGGTGCCATTCCGAAAATAGTAAATAACTTTAAACCCAAAACATTAAATCAAAGAGTATTCCACGATATAATAAGTGATGATAATACTCAGTTGGTTTTGTGTCACGGTATTGCCGGAACTGGTAAGACCTATGTTTCAATATATAAAGCCCTACAAGATGTTCTAAGAAGAGGAACACCATATGATAAACTTATTATTATCAATCCAACGGTTGATGTTGGTAATGAGGATAAGTTAGGTTTTCTACCTGGTGAATTATCAGCAAAGATACAACAATATAATGAATCTACCTTTACTATCTTAGACAAGATTATTGGTAAAGCTAGAGCTGGTAAAATGATACAAGATAATAAGATAGAGATTGGAGTCTTAAACTTTCTAAGAGGAACTAACTTAGAGAATTGTTATGTAATTTTAGATGAAGCTCAAAACGTATCACCAATGCAGATAAAGACACTAATGACAAGAATATCAGAGAATTGTAAAATGATTATCCAAGGTGATATGTCACAATGTGATAAGTATAAAACTAATGGTGTAACCAACTACGAGAAAAGTGGTTTCTACGATGTATGGAATAGGCTACAAAATGTCAAGGGTGTAAATCATATGGCTTTCAGTAGAGAAGATTGTGTCCGACATCCATTGGTCAAAAGAATATTAAAAACATACGAAGATGAGCACGAAATAGTTTTAACACACGAGTAATGCTATCACGAGAGTTTTTAACAAAAAGGGGATATTGTTGTGGTCATGGTTGTTTAATGTGTCCATATATCCCAAAACATATAGAAGGTAATACGGTTATGGAAAAAAATATACTAATAGTATCAGCCCTTGAAGTAGAAACACAAGGTAAGTTAGATGATTGGGATGTTATATACACCGGAGTGGGTAAGATTAATGCTACTATGACATTGGTAGATAGATTAACAGATTATAATTATGTTAAACCAGACCTTGTAATCAATTACGGAACTGCTGGTAGTCGTAAAATTAAAAAGAAAACACTTGTTGATTGTACCAAGTTTGTACAACGAGATATGGATGTTACAGGTCTTGGTTTTCTACGAGGTGAGACACCATTTGAACAGGATCCACCTGTTATAATACAACCACAAAATATAGACTTTAATCCAATAGGTAGAAATGCTACTTGTGGAACAGGTGATTGTTTCGTGGAAGATAAATCACAATACTATGGTGAGGTTGTAGATATGGAAGCATACGCTCTTGCTAAAGTATGTTACAACTACGGCATACCTTTCATATCATTTAAGTATATTACCGATGGTGCTGACGAACAAGCCCACGAAGATTGGGAAGCAAACTTAGCTGATGGTATCGTTGAATTTCAAAAGAAAGTACTTGACAAGTTACAATAATATTCGTAAATTAGTAGGATACAATGGAGAAATACTATGAAGAAAACTGAAGGTCAGTTTATTAACTATAAGAAGTGGACAAGTGATAAGGGTTATACCTTTCTTGCTAAAGATAAAAAAGATGCTGAAGCGTATCTTAAAATGATGGGGCATCTTGGTTCTTTACCAAAATTAGCAGAGGTAGTAGGTGAGTAAATATTACTATGAAAAAAGTGGTATATTAGATTCAGCAGTTAATATCACATACCACGAGTTATTTTTAAAAGATGATAAAGAACTTGACGAATGGATTACTGAAGTTCGTGATTATATTATAGAAGATTGGGATGAGCGTGGAACGCCTCCGATGGTTGGTCAATCTATTGAACAAATCATCAGTTCATTTAAGAAACTAAGAGAATATGATATTCATGGTTTCATAGAGAAAGCTGATGATGGTCAAAGAAATGTTATTAAAAACTTTAATAAGTTTGCTAATGGTGTTAATCAGTTCTTTCCAACTATGCTTAAAACTCGTATCGGAGATATGGGTGATGTAACTCTTAACTCTATTTACGATAGAATCAAAGAGGATGTAAATAAAGATTTATTTTTTAAAGCTATGAGAAGAGGACTTCGTAGAGATTCAATGTATAGTTTCAGTAAGTCTTTATCAAAAGATAGAAAAGAAAATGAAAAGAATAAACTACCTTATTGGAATGGCGAAACTGCTGTTGAGTGGTTAAAGTATTATCAAGAAAACAAATTAAAGTTTAAGGATCATAGGTTGTGGATTTCTAAATCACATCAAGAAAAATACCTTAAAAATTATGTAACTATAACTGCTGATGAAATCAAACAGGCTTACAAAGATGGATTGATTACCGATGAGATGGTTACTAACTTATGGTGTCCAACATTAAAAGCTAAGTTGTCTGTTGATGACCTTACTGATAATGTATTAACTAAAGGTGGTAATAATAAAACTAATGTCTTTATGATTAGGTTTTACGATATACACACCAAGTTGTTTCCAAAAGCTTTTCAGATATTTCGTTTGAGTTTAAACTCACAACCAGCCGTCAACTTTCCACCACTTACTGCTAGATTGCTGTATGAGAAATATACAGACCACATCAAGCAAGATGAACCACTAAACATTTACGATCCGTCAAGTGGTTGGGGTGGTAGAATACTTGGTGCTATGGCTTCCAAGAAAAGAATACATTATATCGGAACAGATCCGAACACAGACAATTGGATAGATGAAATAGATAAGTCAAGATACGAGTATGTTGCTGACTTCTTTAATGAACATGGTTTAGAAACAAATCTATTTTGGGAAGAACAGAAAAATACCTATCACTATTTCTGTTTAGGTTCTGAGCATGTCGGTGACCATCCTGATTTTCAACAATACAAAGGTAAGTTGGATATGGTATTTACTTCGCCACCTTACTTTGATAGAGAACAATATTCAGAAGATGATGAACAATCTTTCAAGTCATATCCAATGTATTCAGATTGGAGAGATAACTTTCTTAAACCAACACTAACAAATGCTTATGAAAGTTTAAGAAGTGATAGATATTTACTTTGGAATATTGCTGACATCAAGTTAAATGGTGATAACTTTCATCCACTAGAACAAGACTCTATTGATATTATAGAATCACTTGGTGGTAAATATAAAGGTAAATTAAAGATGTTAATGGCGTCAATGATCGGAGTTGACCAGTCAAATGTTAAAAACAAAGTAGATGTAGATGGAGTCACATTAAAATATGAACCAATATTTATTTTTCATAAGGGGTAATAATGAGTAAAGAACAAGAGTGGGTTGAAGAAAGAGAATCACAAAGAAAAGCAAAGGTAGGGGATTGGGTTCATATTGCTAGAGTAGGAATAAACGGACCTTATAAAGTAATTGAGATTATCGATGAACTCTATTTATGTGAGCAAAACGATGATGGTTACAAACACAAACTAAAAGTTACAGAAAATCAAATAATAAAATTATGAATCACGCTGACTTAGATAATTTAGAAGAGATAATGGATGTATTCAAGCAATATGGAGATACATTTCCACATATTAGAAAAGATAAGATAGAAACAATGATTGAGTTTCATAATGTGATATGGGAAGAGAAAGTTTTGATTACATACAACCATTATAAAAGAAAACAAAAGCTTGGTTTAATAGAGCAAGATGATAATGGAGTTTATATCAAAGTACCATATGAAGCTCAAGAAGGTGATTGTATACTACATCAGATTGCTGCTAAGAATCAAGGTGATGGTAGTAGTAAGCGAATCTTTGAACGCTTTGTTGAATACAATAAGGGTAGAGATATTGTTTTATCAGTTAGGTCTGATAATGATAGGGCTATACAATTTTATAAAAAAAATGGTTTCATTAAAGTTAGTGATATTGAATGGGGAAAAACAAACCAAGTGAAAGGTGAGGTTTATCTGTTAGAGCAAAAACCATTGTATAGATATAAGGAGAATACATTTGCCTAAACTAGGAGTTATAAAACATTTAGATATAGAACCATCTTTATTTGACTTTGATAAAGTGCTAGACTATATTGATAATACAAAGTTTTCTAAAGTCAAAACAAAATATAGTAAGGGTGATGATTGGACAGCAATATCTTTGAGAGGATATGGTCCTACACCATTGGATATCTTAAAGCCAAATGTTTTAAAAAGTAAGGTAAAAACAGAGGCTGTTTTACAGGATACTTCGCTAGTTGGAGAAGATGGATTCCAACCAATCAATGATATACTAGCAAAGATACCATCAACATTTGAACGAGTTAGGTTTATGAAAATAAAAGCTAACTCAAGTATCGGAAAACATTCTGATAAGATTGATAAGGACTTTGGATTAGAAGATGGAAACATAGTTAGAATCCATGTTCCTATCAGAACTAATGACCAGGTTAACTTTTCACTTTGGGAAGGTAGAAAAGAAACAGAGAACTATTTAGAAGAAGGTCATTATTATTATGTGGATGTTACAGCACCACACGCCGTCAAAAACAATAGTGATGTAGATAGAATACATCTGGTTATAGACACATATGTCAACGATGAAGTAAGAGAATTATTAGAAGTTGAAACTTTCTGGTAAATATTGCTTGACTCTTTTATTTATTCTGTGTATATTATGGTATGAATAAAAGGACAAAAATAATGAACACTCAATTTTTTGAATACAAAAATAATAATAAAAATATAATAAATAACATGAATAAAGAAGTTGAAAAGTTCAGAAACAACATATTTACGGCTCAAGGAAGAGTTTATGGTGAAATTTTTATGGAGCCAATCATCAGAAAAATCAGAGGATTATCCGTATCAGATACAGATGAAAATGATGCTAAAAATGGGGATGGTGAATTTGTAGAAATAAAGTGTTCAAAGGTTTTGTTAAAGAAAAAGCAAAATAAAAATAATACTCTACTTGAACAGATTATGTCAAACAATAACAGCTATGTATTGAATCGGTTAATATCATTTGATGATTGTTATATAAAAAAATTCTTATCAAATATACAGAATGTAAAAAGAGATCATTTTTCAGAATTAGTATATGTAATGTTGTTTGAAGATTGTATTAAAATATTCACATCGAATAGAGAAGATATATCTGATATACCAGTATGGTCTGATAAACATGGTCGTTTTGATGAACATGGTAAGAGTGGTCAATTTGGTATTACTCATAATAATATCGAGTGGCATATTAAAAATAATTTAGTAGACACCTTGACTTGGGAAGAAGTATATGACATGGTAAAGGATATTTCATAGAATGATAATACAAAATACAACAATACAAAATAAAACAAAAGAGAATAGGTTAAGTAATCAACATATAATTCCATCTCATTGTATATCCAATACATCAGTTAATGATTTTTTAAAATCAACCATAAATTCCAAAGAATCAAAAGAAAGTATTTTATTTTCAATAGGATGTGAATTGGTAAGGGGAAACACAAATCCATATTTAAAACAATTTTTATCTGAATACTCGTTTCCTATTGTAAAAATTAAAAACATTCCCTACGATGAGTTTGATTTATTAGGTTCTACATATCAGTATCTTAACTCTAAAAAAGAAAACTTAGAGAGAGGTTCATTTTATACTGATTATAAAATAGCAAAAGATTTTGTAAATGATTTAGATTTTAGTAAAAATCAACTGATGCTCGATCCTTCATGTGGTTCTGGTTCTTTTTTGTTTAATTCAAACGCATCATCCCACCAAATTTTTGGTGTTGATAATGACCCGATTGCCATTATGATTGCTAAATTTAATTATTTTATTAAATTTCCAAATGGTAATTATCCTAATATTTTTTGTGATGATTTTTTTAATTGGTATTCAAAAAATAAACATCTTGTATTTGATTATCTTATAGGAAATCCACCATATGGTGCCAATTTAAATTTAAAAAATATAAATTCTTCTCATGTTATATCAGGTGAAAGCTTTTCATATTTTATAGAATTTGGATTTACACTTTTAGAAGATAAAGGAATAATGAGATATTTACTTCCCGAATCTATACTTAATGTAAAAAAACACTATGATATAAGAAAATTTATTTTAAACAATACTAACTTAAATAAAATAAAAAAATACAAAACTAAATTTGCGGGTGTTATGTCTGATTTATATATGTTAGAGATCACCAATGATAAAAATAATAGTGATTTAACTTTTATAGATAATAAGTCTACAAAAATACCAAAAACTATTTTTAAAGGATTGAAAAACTCGGTAATCACTAATTTCAATCAAAAAGATGTTACCATAATCCAAAAGGTTACTGATATACAAGGACACGACCTTTCTAATAGTATTTTTGGATTGGGTGTTGTTACCGGTAATAACAAAGAAAGGTTATTAGATAATCCTACTAATAATTCTGAACTTATATATAGTGGAAAGGAAGTTACTAAATATAAACTACTTCCACCAAAAAAACATATAGTTTTTGATAGAAATAATTTACAACAAGTTGCACCTGATAACATATATAGAGCACCTCAAAAACTTATTTACAAGACTATAAACAAATATATTAAGATTGCCATAGACGATACTCAAAGTTTAACAACTAATAGTGCGAATATCATCATTCCTAATATAATTGGATTTGATATATACACTATTATGGGTATTTTAAATTCTCAATTATATTCGTATTTGAATATTAAATTATTTGGTGGTGTTAATAAAATTGCTAAAGAAAATCTTCAGAAATTACCGATTCCTAAAATTTCAAACAGACAAAATCTTTATATTAAAGAATTAGTAATGAAGGTTATGGAAACATCTGATGATTCTTATTTACAAAATTATATACATAAAAACATATTTGAACTTAGTAATTCAGAAATTGAGTATATATTTGAATATTAAAAATATGAAAACAACACCTAATAAAAAATATGAGGAATTGTAATGAAACAATTAACACCAGAAGAAATACAACATAATTGGGGTAACCTAAGACAACTGATAGATGCTACCTTTTCAGGCGAAAGACTGGAAAGATTAAACGAGATGTATGACTTCTTTGAGGAAAGAATGTGTTTGGCGCCAGCTAGTGGTAGAGAACACTTTCATAATGCTCATCCAGGTGGTTATGTGGAACATGTTCTACACATCACACAGTTTTCTTATCAGATTTACAAGTTATGGGAACAAAACGGCGCTACAATTGATAACTTTACCGTAGAAGAACTATTGTTTGCTGCTCTTCATCACGATTTAGGTAAGGTTGGAAACCTTGTAGAAGACAACTATATAGAGAATGACTCAGACTGGCATAGAAAAAATCAAGGGTTGATATATAAACACAATCCAAAGATAGATTATATGACAATTACTGATAGAGCTTGTTGGATACTACAACATTTTGGTGTCAAAATGACAGAAACTGAGTTCATTGGTATGAGGTTGGCAGATGGATTGTATGAAGAAGCTAACAAAGGTTACTATATGAATTGGAGTAAGGATAATCAGTTGAGTACTAATCTGGCTTACATACTACATCAGGCTGATATGATGGCTAGTAAGATTGAGTATGACCAATGGGCAAGAGGTGACCACGACCTTAAAGTAGATAAGGTTAAAGAAGAGAAAAAGAAAACAGAACAATCTAAAGCTGCCAATCAGGCATTTAAAGAGTTATTTGGAGAATAAAATGAAAGAAATAATAAAAAATAGTCAAGAAATTATCAGAATACAAAATAAAGAATACAAAGGTAGTGACTTTATTGATGTCCGAGTATTTTACGAAAAAGATGGTGAATACCTACCTACTAAAAAAGGTATATCTTTTAATCCAAAAATAGCAAAAGATGTGATAGAAGGTATAATGGATTCGATTGAATAAGATGAAATGTTGGCATTGTAAAAGTGATTTGATATGGGGTGGTGACCACGATATAGAAGATTTAGATACAGATGGAGATGGTATCTTAACTAACTTATCTTGTTCCAATAAAAAATGTAATACCCAAGTTGAAGTATATCATTATTTTGATAATGAGGAAGAAAAAACCAAACACTTTGCTGAAGGATTTCATAGTGGAGATTGGGAGTCAGATAATTAATGGGTGTTGAAGCCAATACTAATAAAACCGAGTATGTGCATCCACTCGTGGAACATAAAGCCGGACACGCCCATTTTTTGCTTAACTTTAAGGATTTATTTGGTGATTAATAAAAATTTCAATCCAAAAAGAGATAGAGGTGGGTGGAAACATGGATATTTACCCGAAGGCACACCTGGTGCACATTTAGGATATCATTTTAGTTGGATAAATCAAAAACCTAAAGATGCTTATGAAACTAAACAAGGTTACATAGAGATAGATATTAGAGTTGATTTTGAGTGGATGGCAGCTAATCCTTACAAGGTAAGACATCCTAGATATTTAGAACATAAATATATTATGGAAAAGTTTTTAGGTAGGTATCTAACAAAAGAAGAAACAGTTCATCACAGGAATGGTATAAAAGATGATAATAGAATAGAAAATTTAGAACTTTGGACTGGTAATCATCCAAGTGGAGTTAGAAAAAAAGACATACGCGATTGGGCTAAAAAGTTCTTAGAAGAACAAGGATATGAAGTTACTGAACCATGTACTTAGAATATTTCAACAAGTTTAAGAACCAAGAACCATATCTTACTATAGACGAGAAAGAATGGACTCATATCAAAGATACATTTGATAAAGAAGATGTAAAAGAATCTCTGGCTATTATTGCTATGGACTATCCAATGCCAACTGCTGAAATAGAAGAAGAACATTGTCGTAAGGATTTCAACAAGTTAAAAGGAACTTGGGTTTATGATATTCTAAAAGAAGGCGAATGGTTTGGTAGAAGTGAAGATGGTTATGATTGGTCGTTAGATTATGAAGGTAAACAATGGTATTTTGCTAGAAACAATATCGGTAATAAAGCTTCTAACTATTTCCAACAAGAAAATAGATGGTCGGTTGATGGTTCAGTTTCACCAGGTCCCAAACGAACTTGGGGTAATCAAAAGTTTATGACTTCACTAATGGGTTCTGCTTATTCACTAAAACTAGATAAGATAGACCGTTCAGCATTACGAGTTATGATTGGACTTCGTAAGTATATCTGTAGTCAGTTTAAACCAAATGTAGCAAAAGCACTTTACGACCTATTCAAAGCAAAGAACATAATGGACTTTTCAATGGGATGGGGAGATAGGTTAGCTGGTTTCTTTGCTAGTCAGAATACTGAGTTGTATGTTGGTGTCGATCCTCGTAAAGAGAACCATCCAATTTACAGAGAACAAGCTGATTACTACGAAGGACAACTTACGATGTTTGAAACGATGAAAAAGGTTGATTTCTATTGTGAGGCTGCTGAAGACTTTTACTATGATGGATATGAAGATACCTTTGACATTATCTTTACATCGCCACCTTATTTCAATGTGGAAAGGTATAGTCACGATGACAACCAAAGTTGGGTTAGATACAAGGACATTAATAATTGGAACACTCAGTTCTTACAGAAAGCACTTGACAATATGCTACCGACTTTAAGAAGTGGTGGTAAGTTATGTATTAATATTTCAGATGTTTATTCACCATCTGCTGGTAAGAAAGCTTGGTCAAAGATTTGTGACCCGATGAATGACTTTATTCAAAGTTATGGTGGTATGGAATACAAAGGTTGTATTGGTATGGAGATGGCTAAACGACCTAATAGTGGTGGAGCTGGAACTGCTAAAGATACAAAGCAATATACGGAAGAATCACTACAACTTGCTAAAGAAACCAAAGATAAGAGATTTTGTGAGCCGATATGGATTTGGGAGAAGAAGTGAAAACACCAATAAGATATGCTGGTGGTAAGAGTAAAGCTTACAATAAGATAAACAAACACCTACCATTTTTCCAAAAACCAAAAAGAATCATTAGTCCATTTATGGGTGGTGGTTCATTAGAGGTTAGGTGGGCATCCGAGATGGGTATACCCGTACTAGGATTTGATGTGTTTTGGTGTTTAACAAACTATTGGAAGAACCAGTTAAATAATCCACGAGAGATATACGAGGTTCTCAATAGTTTGGAATGTAACAAAGAAAGTTACAAGGAAATAAAAGAAGAGCTACAACAATGGTCAAGGGTTCAAGAGTTATTTACAGAATGGCCTACCGAATATTATAAACGAGAACCAAAAGAGATTTCAGATTTACTTGGAGCAGCTTACTACTTCTTTAGTCATAACTTATCTTATGGTCCTATGTTTATGGGATGGTTTAGTTCAATCTACAATGATAAGAAAAAATACACAAAGATGATAGAAAGGGTAAGAGATTTCAGTTGCCCTAACTTACAGGTTGAAAACAAATCATTTGAGGAAGTAATACCTAACTTTCCTAATGATATGATTTATCTGGATCCACCATATTATATGAAGAAGGATGAGGACAACAAAATGTTTAAGGGAATATACCCTAACTCTAACTTTGCTGTTCATCACAATAGTTTTGACCACGAGTTATTAAGAGATTTACTACATAACCATAGGGGTTCTTTTGTGTTATCCTATAATAATTGTGAAACAATACGAGAATATTATAAGGATTTTAAACAAGTATTTCCTGAATGGAAGTATAGTTTTGGTCAAGGCGAAACAAGAATTGGTAAAAACAGAGAAGATGGTAAAATAACAAAAGAAAGTCACGAAATATTAATCATTAAGGAATAATGAATATATTTATAGGTGATGGAATTAACGCCCGACCAAGTGGAATGGGTTTCAAGTTTATTAGTATTTATATTAATATTATTTTTGTTAAAATTATTTTGGGATGAGACATGAACGCTGCTGATAGAAAAGAATTTGAGTTAATACACAATAAAATAGATAACATCAAGTCAGATATAGATGAGATGAAAACGGAGATGTCAAAAGCCCACGGAAAAACCGAAGAATCTCTGAAGTTTATGAAAGAAAACTTATTTGATCCACACATGGGTTTATGGGCTGAAACAAAGTTAAATTCTCAATTTAGAAATAGTACTACTAAATGGAGAGGTATCATCGGAATAGGTTTTGTAGGATTGGTTATTGAAAAAGTCTGGTCATTATTCGCAACATAAAAAA
>Ga0206124_10001809_pt1 | contig 16479 bp, 7 predicted proteins | sample Helgoland_Spring_3_FD_148671 | JGI IMG/M metagenome (GOLD analysis project Ga0206124, IMG submission 148671) | Pelagic subsurface seawater microbial communities from Kabeltonne, Helgoland, North Sea - Helgoland_Spring_Bloom_20160321_2 | ecosystem: Environmental > Aquatic > Marine > Epipelagic ... | reverse complement strand
GGGGCACGGCGCCGAGTACACCAAACGGGACGCCTAACATTTGCGCGATCAACTGCGTGCGAGGTGGTAAACGCAAAATGGATCCACATTTGAAATCGTGCATTAAATCTCCCGCTTGTCCGGCACCTCCGCACGCCACCGCAGCCGTGACCAAGTTCGCAATCAATTGTCCGGGATCGAGAAACGCAAAGATGAGTTGGATGATTTTACCCATAGGCCCGATTGGATTTATATCGGTTTCTCCGGCGCATCGGATCGCAATGTATGTCATGAACAAACCAACTGGAATAGACATGATGGAAGTCGTTAATTTCAAACCGAAAAGAATTCTTTGCGAAACCATGGAACTGAACACGGCGAAGAGTAAACCGGTTATCCACCAATTCCGCGGAACGTTTTCTTCGATAGAAAACGGCGTCGCCGAAAGTGTCGCGTCGTTGTCGACTTCTTCAGAGTCGTGTTTAATATTATCCGAGCGCTGCTGCAACTCGTTACTACTAGTGGTAGTAGTAGTAGTTGTTGTTGTTATTGTACTACTATCGTTTGAGGCGGCAAATTTAGCAATCACCATCGCTTTAAACAGCTGCGAAAACGAATCAACCGCCATAAACGTCACCCCGGGCCATAACAACAACCCTCTCGCTCCATTTTTCATGTTAAATACGTTTTCGGTATCGGAAACCCACCCTTTGGATTCCGCGAGAGGACCAATCATCCCCCACGCGATAATCGCTCCGGCTAAAACCGAGTACCCTACTTTCTCGCCCATCAACATCCCTCCGCCGACCAAGGCAAAATCTAATCGAATCCCGAATCCACGTCTCGCTAACTCGTGCAAACCTAAGAACACTAGTATTGGTGGCTTTAAAAACCTCGGGAACTTCCACGCAACCATCGCCGTCGCGAACGAGATGAGCGCGGCGCAGAGAAGTGATTTAAACTGTTTCCTCGCGCGATCTTCTGGTTGTTGTTGTTGATGATGAAAATGTTCTTCGTCCGCCGTTGTTTTCGTGGAAGAACTGTTACCGTTACCACCACCTTTTTCCCCCATTTCCACGTTCAAACTACTACTATTACTACTACTGTTACCACTGGGCAACGCGAACGCGGCGCGTATGCACTCCGCAGTCGCCGTCCCGCTGGGAAACTTTAAGCGATGTTGCACCAAAAAATGGTCTCTCAGCGGCACCGCGAGAAACACGCCTAAATACGCCACCGATATCGACCAACTCGCCAGGCCTAAATACGAAAATTCATACCCGAGTAACGCCAACGCAGGCATAGGTCCAATCAACCCCGCGGACATGGTCATCGACCCCGCCGCCGAGGCGACCGTCTGCGCCACGTTCGCTTCCTCCATGGAAAATGCAAGTTTTGGTTTAATCAAGGCAAACAAACCGATGGATATGCACGCCGCTAAAACCGACCCTGCTTGCGACCACCCCGTTTTTAACCCGAACGAAACGTTCATGGAGGCGATGATTATCCCTACCATCGCGCCGGAGATGATTGCTCGCACCGTTAATGCCTTATTCGATGATTTCAATGTTGTTCCTGAAGCAGTTACTAATGTTGGTGTGGGTGCGTGATGATGATTTTGATGATGATACATTTGTTCTTCTTGTTGTTTCCAATCGAAAGTTTCAACAGTTTCAATCGAACAACACAAAGCGCAAAGAATACGTCCTCCGACTCCGACGCGCTTCTCCCTCTCAGTTTTGGGCGATCGATTCGAGATCGGTTCTTTTTCAAGGAGTAGCACTACAAGTAGTACTTTCCTCCATTTTGCTTGATTTTTTTTAAGGAAAAGTGGATAAAATTCTCCAAAGAGATACACTCTTATTGCGCACGACGAAAACTCTAACACACATAAAATGTTGACTTTGATGCGCAGCACGAATGCGACAAAAATCAGTTTTGGTGCGATGATGCCACAAAAGCCTTCAAGAAGAAGAATGAACGCTTTTAGGACGACGACGACTCGTTTTACGACGACGACGACGAAAATTGGCGGCACGGGGAACAGTAAAAGAATGAGTAAAAGAGGTGGAGAGGACGTAATAATCGTTCGTTCGAGCGCTGGAGGCGTTTTAGGAGGAGGAGGAGAACTAAACGAAGAAGAGCGAGCGAGGAAACTTTTAGGCATCAGCGTGAGCGACGACGCGTTAGCCATTCAACAAGCCGTGAACAAGAAAAAGATGTTGTACAAAGGCGATAACGAGAAACTGCGAGAAGTGGAATCCGCGTACGACACGATACAACGAGCGAGTTTACAAGCGAGAATGTCCGGGAAGAAAATAGAGTCCAAATCGGTGTTGAACGCGGACGTAATTCGATCGAAATGGCAGCCGCGATGGTGCCCGTCGCCGAACAAAGATTTGTTCGTGAACTACGGCATCGCGACGGCGTGTTTTTTAGTCACCTGGGCGCAACCGCACAACATGAGATCGTTGCAAGTGACTATTTTTGGTGCCATTGCGATGGCGTTCCGCATGTTCATTAAGCTCGTGGACGTGGACCCGGGACCTAATCCGAAATTGGACCAAGCGGGCGCGGTCAAACATAACAACATGAGATTCGCGAGGTCGTTCGTGTTTTGCATCGGCGGGTTCGCCGCGTGCGTGTTGGCTTTTTACTGGTTGCCAAACTTTATCATTGAAACGTTGAACATTAAGGTGCCACTGTGGGCGCTGTTGGAACAAGAGTTGGGGGTTTCCTTTTTGACGTTGAGTTCGTTGGCAACTTTGGTCACGTTTTACCGTTAATTAATACAACTTTCACGTACGTAAGTATTAAATATATTAAAAGCAATACTGATCCAACCGCGCGCGTTTTCGCCGTGTTTGCGGTAAATACAAATTCACGTTGTCTTCTTCTTCTCTTCCTCGTTTTCCTGTCGTTTTTCAACGTGTTCTTTTATCTTGTTGTTTTCGTCGTCTTTCTTCGTTTACAGAAGAAGAAGAGTTTCTATTTTAGGAAGGATTTTGTCAAATTTAAACGCTTTTTTTTCGCTTTTGATGTAAAAAAGTTGGTCAAAAGAAGAAGAGCGATGCTGACCAGACAAAAGACGAGGAAGAAGAGGGATGATGATCTCGCCCCGTCCTCCTCCGCGTTTGGGAGTTCGTTCAATCTTCGCGACGACGATGTAGACGACGATGTAGACGACGATAAAAATAAGCAGAAGAAGAAGACGTTCTTCGTTCCCGGGGAAGAAGAAGAAGAGACAACAAATCACATGCGAGAAACGTTCGTTTTACTTTTCTTGATCGCATCGATATCGTTTTCGTACGTGTTCGCGTTTAGCGCGAAGCTCGGGTACGGGAGAGAAACGTATCGCTTCCTCGCGAGCGAGAAAGAACAGTACGAGCTGGAGTTGGTATCGTTGTCGGTGGTTTTGCTCTGCGTTCTTTTCGTGTTTGACGGTTTGTTTCGTTTCGAAGGCGAGAGTGAAAATAGCGCGAGAAGTATGAGTAGCGACGATAGTACTGTTGTGGATGTGAAGAAAGCGGATGATCGAGAGAACGACGAATTAAAACCAAGTTCGTTTAAACGAGCAATCAGAAACGGTGCGCTCGCTTTCGCCGCCGTGCTCTTTGTCGCCTCGGCGACTTTATCGGCAAAGACTTACCCGCAAGCGCCGCCGACGATGTTCGTGTGTTGCGCGCCGATGTTCGTCGCTCTGTGTAAGAGGTGGTTTCGCAGCTCTACGTCAAAGTTTTTAATGAAAACAGCGTCGGCGTTGATATTTTCTGCGCTCGGTATTGCTCTTTGGTTAGCGTTTGTGGTTTACTACTCCGAAAAAGAAGGAGACGACGGAAACGACGATGAAAATGGATTGTATTGGTCCGAGGTGAAGAGCGAGTACATGGAAGACGCGGGATGCCCGACAGACACGGAAGAGAACGATGAGTGTCTCGCCGCGTATATCATGTGGTTCACTCCTATGCTTGCAATCTTAGCGTGCACTTTGTTTTCGTGTTTCACGTACGTTCTCGGTCTCGCCGTTCGAGAGGAAAATAGTACTACCGATACTCGCAATAAGACAAAATTTGCCGCGAGAGCGTTTGCGTTCACATTCGCCTTGGCGGGTTTAGGCATTTGGATCTCGGCGTCGTTATCCGGTGGCGCAGAAGAACTATCCACTTTGCTCTTATCTTTCTCTATGGCGGCTTTATTCGTTCTCGGTGTTGGAACCGTCTTCGCGCTTGGCGGCGCCGAAAACGCTAAACAGAAGGCGTTGGAATCCTCCTCGTTCCTCCGAGCGACGTCGAAAGTGGTCACGGAAACGCACGTTGACGCGTTTCGAGCGATTGTATTATCCACACCGTTGACGCTATTGATTCCGATTATGTTATTTCTTTCCGTAATAAATCAGTTCGTTCGGAGATTTGTGAATACTTCTCAGAGGGGATTTTCGATGGACGAGAAATTGCACCGCGGTTGGTTCACTTATCGCGTGAGCGCGTTTTTGTCCTCCGCTTCGGAATGGCGATGGACGGCTATTTTCATCAATTTACACTATTGGATATGTCTGTTAGTCTCTTTGAATGTTCTAGCCGGGACGTTTACGGTTGTATTCCTGTCGTGGTTGCGAGTGAAACTCGCGAAAGCTGGGTTTGCGTTCACCTACGTCGTCTTCTCCCTCGTCGGCTTGGCGATGTTTTTAATTCCAGTCATTCCGGGCATCCCGGTGTATTTGACTGGCGGTATTTTGTTGACCGATGAATCGTCGGTGAATTTTTTCAAGAAAGCGTTGTCTGAAAGTGGAGAAACGCCGAGCGAAACGAAAAGTTACGTCTGCGCTTTACTCGCCGCCTCCGGCGCTTGTTTCGTCGTCAAACTCCTCGCCGTGGCCATGCAGCAAAAACTCATCGGCGAACGGCTCGGGAAACGCGTATGGGTTCGACAAACGGTCGGTATAAACACAAACGCTATGCGTGCGGCAAAGTTGGTTCTCTCTAAGAGAGGATTCTCCAAAGCTAAAGTGGCTCTTTTAGTCGGTGGTCCGGATTGGCCGACGAGCGTGTTGACTGGCATTTTGAATTTGAACGTGTTTGAGATGTTGTTAGGGACGGTTCCGGTGATTTTCCCGGTGATTACGACGGTGTTAGCTGGAGCGTTGATGTTAAAGCAAGGTACGAACTCGATGTGTGGCAATAATGGTGATCAATCTAATACTAAATCATCCTCAAATACGAGCGGCCTGTGGAGTTCCATCGCGGACGTCGCGTTACTGGTCACCGCCGTCGTCCAAGGCACGTGTTTACTCTTGGGCATTTATTACGTTGAAAAAACGTCAAGAGAGTGCAAAGAAGAGCTCGCACAGCTCCCGTACGACGAAGAAGTGATGCACATAGAAGAAGAGACCAAAAGAGAAAAAGAGATCAAGGAAAATATCGGAAACTTTTTCAAGCTCGAGCCGCGCGACCGAACGTTGCTCGTATTTTCAACCGCGATTTGTTTACTTTCGTTTTGGGTCATTCAGCTCGGACCGACGTTCATTGGCGAGGACGAAGCCGTTTTAAAAGAGTATCAGTTGACAGATTGCGTCTCGCATACGTTGAAAGGTCGAGTGTGGACGGTAGTGACCAGTATCGGATGGCTCGCTATTCTCGCTTTTATTTTTTCGATGTTTACGCTGTGGACGTTTAACGCGCGACTGAATGGGAAGGTGCAAGATGTTCTCGATGAAGAATACGCGATTGAAAATGGCATCGAAGATTTCTCGGACGGCGATGATGAGAACAACAGCGACGCCTGTGATGGTATTCGTATGTAATTATTGTTATTTAAGCTTCTCTACTAAAAATATTTATACTCTTCAAGATTGACTCTCGGAAAATTCGCTCCCGAAGGATTCGCTCCTCGCTCTTTTCGCTCTTTTTGGCGAAGCGCTGCGACTACCAAAACTTCTACTCGGACTGGCGTTTCTGCGTGTGCCTCGTTGTTGCCTATCTCTGCTATCGTCTCGTTTTCGTCCTTCGCCTCCTCCGCGTCTTCTGGGTGGCGATCGAGACCGAGACCGAGACCGAGACGCTCTTTTTCTTTCTTCTCCTCTCGCTTTTCCTCGAGGCGGCGGCGGAACCTCTACCTGTCTCGGAGGTGGTGGAACCTCCTGTCTCGGAGGCGGCGGGACGTTCATCTTTTTTCTCTCTCCTTCTTTCTCATTTTTTCCATCCTCCGAATCGCTATGTTCCTCCTCTTTCCTCTTCTTCGAGTGGCGTTTCTCTTCTTCATTTTCTTCTTTTCCTTCTCTCTTCTTCTTCGCCTCTACTTTCGCATTCGGTTCCAATTTCTCTTTCAGCGCCATCAACCCGCCTCTCTTCTCAATCTCTCTCTCGACCGCGTCCAACTTCTCTCTCAATTTCGGCAACCCTCTCTTCGCCTTTTCGCCGTTCCGTAAAACCTTCTCCTCTTTCTTCCTTTCCTTTCTCCTTTTCTTCTCCTCTTTCTTCTCCTCTTTCCTTCTCTTCGCCATTTCTTTCTCTCTGCGTAAAATCTCATCCTCCCTCTTCCGCTGCTTCTCCTCTCGCATCTCTCGCTGTAACTCTCGATCGAACGCTTCGCCTTCTCTTCGTTCGTCGTCTTCCCTCGATATGCCAAACGCCTGGCGCAAATTCGCCATCTTCCGCCGCTGTCGCTCGGCGACTTCGTGCGTTTCTTCTTCTTTTCCTCCTCTGTTAAAGTTTTTCCGCTTAAACCCTCTTCTGTTGTTTTCTTCTTCTTCTTCTCTCTGTGATTGCCGTTCTTGTTCCTCTTTCATCTTCCTCGTCAGCCGCGTTCTTTCTTCGTTCACTTTCCTTTCGATGTCCTCCTCTTTTCCTTCACCCAAATCCTCTTCCAACTTGTCTCGAAACGCGACGAGTGAGACTTCGATTTTCCGTTTCTCGTTGTGTTCTAAAATTCCTCTGTTCCCTTCTCGTTTCGAGACGTCGTCTCCGCCTCGTTTCTTCTCGCGATCGTGTATTGTTTTCAGATCTTGAGAATGAAAATCGTCTCTGTGCAAACGACTGCGCTCTCGGTGGAATTTGTTCGATTGGACGTAACCGGACGTCCCGGAACCGCGCGCGGTGGTTAATCCGATGCCGTTGTACATTATTAGTATTAAGAGCAATAGTAGTAGTAGTAGTTATTATCTTCTGTCGGGGTTTTTTTTACCGAAGGAAGTACGTGTTACCGACAGAGAGAAAGAGTGAAGAAAATTTCATTGTGTCGGCGCTCTTTGAAAAAGGTTCGATTTTGAGTTCAACGTAGCGTCTTAGTATTAACGGAAGTTGGTATCTATAATCTGGTGATATTAAAGAAAAGATACATACGGATACTATTACTTAACCATCGTCCACTGGTCGTACTATTTCTTCTCGAACAACCCTGTGTGAGTGTCTGTGGTGCACATGAAGAGAGGGTTTTCAACCGTCATCACTCTCGTCTCGTTTTCGATCATCTTTCGCAACTGCTTCGGCGGGCTAAACATGCGAGCGTGCGAAATAGAGTCGTAAAATTGTAAAACAGAATCCAATTTGCGCGCTTTTAATCTCGCGTCGACTTCGTTCATGCCTTTTTCGCGTAAATCTGGTTTCGCCGGGTCCGTGCTCGCGACGTTAAACCCCCACTCGGAGGTGAAGGACGGGACGCACATGGTGTATCCGCTGACGTTGTCGAAAACCTGTTTCAACGTGTTGTGAATTGGCGACCACACGAACTGCGCGTCTCGCACGGACGCGCACCCGCTTTGCGTGACTAAAATACCGTTCGGTTTCAATTTCGATTTCGCGGTTTCGTAAAACGACGTGGTGTAGAGTTGATAACACGGACCGCCGTCCAACGGGTCGGATAAATCCATGATGATCACGTCGAACGATCCTTCCGGGTAATCCTCTAAACCTTTCTTCGCGTCACCAATGACCAGCTTCGCTCTCGGATCATCGTACGCGTTCGCGTTATAAAACGGGCAGTGTTCTCTGCACTGCTCGACCAAAACGCCGTCGATGTCCACCATCACGCACTCTTCCACCATCGGGTGCCTTAACACTTCTCTCAGAGTCGCTCCTTCGCCGCCGCCGGCGATGAACACTCGCTTCGGGTTTTCGTGTAAAGTCATCGCCGGGTGTACCAACGCTTCGTGATACACCACCTCGTCGCACTCCGAGGATTGCATCAACCCGTCCGTGATTAATAACTTTCCGAACGCGTGCGTTTGCACCACCTCAATCTCTTGAAACTCGCTTTTTCCCCGGTGGTACACTTCGTCCACTCTGTAGGATAAAGCTAAACCGTCCTCGATTAACTCGTGGTACCAATTCTCTCCCTTCCCGTTGAATATGTCCTTCCCGTACTTCTGTTGTTCAGTCATTGTTGTCTTTTAAAGTGCGTTGAGTTCTCGCGCCGTCCGCGCGAAGAGGTTCGTTGTTTTGTGCGGAAATCCGATTGGAAATGATTTTTTTTTGCAGCAAGCTGGTTAAGAGAAACACGTGTTGTGTGATTGAAGTGTAACGCGTAACGTATTGTATATTAATTTGTCTCTCTCTCTCTCTCTCTTTGTGTATCCGTGCACGTGTTTATCACGTGCGTAACGTTCCATCTTCGTATCGCCAACCGGGTGGGAGAGGACAGTTGTTCTCGAGGAGGTATTGTACACACTCGGTGTGGTTTTTGTAGTGAGCGTCTCGCACGGCCAAATAGTTCCACGGCGCTTTGGCGGTTTCGCGCAAGTACTTCAAACAGTCGAAGTGGCCGTTGTTGGCCGCCAACTGACACGCACCTTCGTGATATTGATCATACTTACGCTCAACAAGATATTCGAGTATGTGGAGATGACCATTTTCAGCCGCCCAAGAGGCAGTTACCGAATACCAAGGCGCTTTCGCTTCTTCGCGTAAGTATTTGAGTACCTCGAGATGACCGTTTTCGGCAGCATATGCACACGCCCACGTACTGATAGGACACTCATTTGCAACACAATACTTGACCATTTCCAGATTACCTTGACCTGCGGCCGCTTCAATCGTCCATTCATGCCACCTACACTTTTTCTCCTCTCGCGCCCACTTGAGCAACTCGAGTTTATTCGTTTTAGCAACTTGCTCGCAGAAAGTTGTTTCGTCCCACAAACTTGGCCACTTTAACGATCGATTCTCCCACGCAACTTCCAAAGTCAATATCGATGACACCTCTCTCACTTTAAACTTCTTTGTCAAATCCCTTGCGCGAGGCGATCTCTTAATCAACTTTCTCGTTTCACTATTCACTCCGTACAAGAATTTCACATCATTCGAATTCAATCTCGGAAGAATGTGTTTAAAACAAATATCGTCGTTATTCACAATCAAATCCCACACATCTCTCTGACCAATACGTCTTTTCTGCCCTCGCGTCGTCACCCCACTCGACATCGCTCCGCTCTCTTTTTTATCTCTCTCTTCCTTTCGTCGGAAACAAACAACCCGCACGTGGTTCTTTTTTTTATGATCTCGCATGTCACATTCAAAGCTTTTTTTCTTCTTTTTGAGGGAGAAAATTTCCTTCATTTTTGCTGCGCAAGATTAAAATTTCTCTTTCAAAGCGCCTTTAAAGAAGAACACTTTAAACGCGATGGGATATTATTGAGAGAGAAAAGAGAGGCGCAAAACAGCGCGAAAGGTAACCCTTTAGGTCTCTCTGATCGTCGTTGCGTTGTTCTTTTCACGACGAGAGCAGTTTTGCGTTGTGAAAGAGCGCGAGAGATGATGGAAAAAGAAGAAGAAAAACGTCCTCCCAAGACGACGACGATGCATCCGATGTTTACGACGAAAGAAAAGAAGAAGGAGGAAACGAACGCGTACAATAATAATAACGTTGAGAATATCAACGACGCGAAGAGAGTCGCGGAAGCGACGATTGACTTGACCAAAGGAGGAGAGCAGACAGACGCAAAAACGACGACGAATTTGAACAAAGATATTCAAAAATTCTGTTGCACAAAACAAGAAGAAGAAGAGTCGTCGATTGTCGATTTGACGCAAGAGAAGGACAACGACGACGAAAAGGAGAAGACGAAAACGGAAGAGCAGCCTCCTCAGAAAGTGCACAGTTTTTTCCAAAAGAGGAAACCGCAGGCGAAGAGTACCGCGACGGCGACGGATGTTCCGGGCGCGTCTCGTAAAATGCCGTACGAGGAAGCGGTGAAGCATTTACCGCCGATTCACGTGAACTGTCCGATTCGGACAGTGGTGGGAGCAGATGCAGAGGATGTAATGAAAGGATATGGGATTGCTTTTGAAAACGCGGTGGCGTCTGCGGCGGAGAGACGACGTTCTCTGTTAAAGTCGTCGTCGGCATCGACTGGGGCATCTTTTCAGTGGCGATACGAAATAAAAAGCGACGATGAGAAAAAAGACGAAGAAATGAGCATAGAAACGGAAGAAGAAGAAGAAGAAGAAGAAGAAATAGAACCAATCGATGAGTACTCGCGAGCAATCATAAACCGACTCGAGTCGCAATTTCGCGCGGCGAGTAAAGGGACTCCTTGGGTGGAAATTTGCAAACCAACGCGCGCCTCGGAAACGCTCGGATCGCAAAACTCGCAACCGGCAGATCTATGTCGCAACTGGCTAACCAACTGGAAAGCGAGGATTGAAAGCAACAAGAACGCGAGCAAACACACGTTTAGAAACGCGCGAAGACAACACAAGAATAATAATCACTCGGACTCAGAAGATTCCGACGCCAAGTGGGAACGCGAAATGGGCATGGAACTCAGCGACGAAGAATACGACGAAGAAGGAGAAAAGAACGACGGTTTCGGCGACGGTTCCGGTGCGAACATCGCAAACGGGTTAATCGTTTTCGGCGACTCGGGAAGTGGGAAAACGGCTACGATACGTGCCGTAGCGAGCGAATTGGGATTTAGTATTTTAGAAGTCAACGCAGGGCAAAATAGAACGGGGAGAGATATTTTAGAACGATTCGGAGAGTCTTTACAATCGAAGAATTTGTTAAACAAGAGAAAGAAGAAGGAGACGGAAGAAGCGACGATACCAACGGATATCAACGTTGATGCGAAGACTACGACGATGACGTCCGAGGAACCGAAGAAAAAGAAGAAAACAGCAAACGGAAAGAAGGCGCAGAAAGCCGTCGGTAACAAAACGCTTTTCGGGTTCGTAAAGATGAAAGAAGCAACGAATGGCGGCGTGGATGATAGTATCGAGAAGAAGAAGAAGGGAGCCGCGGAACAAGAAAAGCAGCAGGAACAACAACAACAACAACAACAACAAAAGGGTGCCATCAGCGCCAACAACACCGTAGTCGTATTCGAAGACATCGATTGCCTCTTCAGCAACGAAGACGAGGAGGCGAAAGACGTCGATCGCGGGTTGATCCCGGCAATCGCAACTTTACTCGAAGCCGCGAAGCGGCCGATCGTTGTCGTTTGTAAAAGCGAAGAGATGCTGGACGGTGACGATGGACAGCTTCGTCAGTTGACGTCTTTAGGCACGTCGACGACGAGAGTTGGATTCGAGAAACCTACCGTGGAAGAGTTGGCGAAATATTTGCGCTTGTGTTGTTTGGCAAAGGCGAAAGCTTCTTCTCCTTCAGAAGAAAAAGAAAAAGAAAAAGATGATCTTTATCCTCTGTCGACATCGAAAGGATCGCTGTCCATGTCGCACTGTTTGAAGATTGCGAAATTAAGGAAAGGTGACATTCGCGGCGCGCTGAACGATTGCGAAGTTATGAGCGCAGCTCCTCCCGGTTGCGGGAAAAGTATCGCCTTCAAAGAAAAAGATTTGTTCGCGGCGGGGGATGACGAAACGACGGACGATTTTCTCTTTGACGTCGCTTTGCCGCTCTTGAACGATGCGTATTCAAACGGTGCTTTGCCCGTTGCGGCTGTTGCGTTCACTGAGAAGATTTCGAAAGACTACGAAGCGAAGGAAAATGCATTCGTGGCGAAATACGCGGAAAAGTGCGACGCTCGATTCTTGGAATACTCGTTGAAAGAGAACGAAAAGCGCGAGAAGGCGAAAGCAGAGCGCCGGAAGAAGAAGCTTCAAGCGCTCGGTTTGAAAGAATCTCAAGTGGATCCTGACATTACCGCGTGGAAAGACTTGGAAGAAGAAGGAGGAGAAGAGAAGAACAGTGAAGATCCATCGGCGATGGAAAAAGAGAAGGAAGAAGAAAAGCAAGAAGAACGAAAAGTTGACAGCGTAAAGTGTACGCCGGTGAAAAACGAGCAAAGAGAAAAAGGTGCGATGGTGATTGTAGAGAATGAGGACAACAACGACGGAGAAGGAAGAGGTGTGAAAGAAGGCACGTCGCCACATTTTTCGCAGCAGAATCTTGACATCCCGCCGTCGCCGTTGACGTCTGCGCCTGAAGTTGCCGAGGCTTCTGTAGAATCAGCCGAATTCTGGGAAACTCACGTCCAAAGAATGAACTCAGTATCAAACCTTTCGAGCATTCAAACTAATTTTGACGCTTTAATGCGTCCAAAACCGTTTGGTGCGAACGGAGTGCCGTTGTCGGTGAAACCCGGAGTGCTCGCTCGATATATCGATTACTGCGATACTTTCAATAGCGACACGAAGGAAACGCAATTCATCGACGAAGATTTCCTCTTGACCGGTGGCGAGCCTCGAAAGCAGTTTGGGGACGAGAGAAAACGAGTATCGTCGCAATGCATCGACGTTGGTTTACAACGATTCAAAGAAAACGTCGTTGGTACTGTTTTATGCGAAGGGGGCTTCACGGATGCCGCAGCGATAGACTTCACCGAGCGCGCTCGAAAAGAAGGAGAGAAAAAGGCGACGTCGGACGAAAACGATATTCTCTTCCGCCAACGCGAACACGCGACTCTGTTGAACCCGAAACTAGCATCTTCGAACAGCGTTTCGTTAGCGACGTACGTCGGGTTCGCCTCTAAAATTGCCAAAGCGAGGTTTCAACCAACCGCTCTGGATACTCCCGGTAAAACGCGCACGAGAAGAGCGAAACTGAGCATGCATTTAGATAAGGTCGTCGGCGTGCGAGAACAAGAACAAATCGCAAACTTGTCAAATTTTAATAGATAGTAATAGTAATAGTAAGAATTTAACACGCAGTAAAATTAGTTCCACTCAAAAAGTCATAGAAGAATAGATACGTATTACCACAACGGTCCGACGCGACGACTTCGGGTCGAACTACTACTCGAACTGCTACTGCTATGTCCACTACTCCCGCGTCGACTGTCCCTTTCTGCTTCCCTCGCGGCTTCTTTCAAAACCAAAGCCGCTTTCATCTTCACCTCGTCTTCGGGACAATCCTCCCCGGGCGTACAATCCGTGCTGTCTTCTAACCCGGCGTAATCGCCTTCTAATTTGTCCAGTCTGCATTTTTCTATGTTTGCGTGTTGACACCCGCAATTCCAGTTTCTATCTCCGCCGTCGTCTTTGTACTTGCAGAATTCCCACAAACTCGCCGGCGGTTGCGACAATGCCTCGAACGTTCGTTCTTCGTTATCGAAGCAGTGAACGTCGTTGCCTTCTTTTCGAGCGCCTAAACCGTGGAAGTAATGGTAATTTAGTTCGGCATGTTTTTCATCCTTCGCGGTTTCGTTGACGCCGATGCCGATACCTCGAGAAAACTTTGCTAAACCTTCGACGCCGAAACCGTAGACGGTAACTTTTGAACACAACGAGGTGAGCATGTTCGCGCAAACCCATCCGGAGGAAGGGACATTCAAACCTTTATACGGCCCAAACCCGCTTCGACACAATCGTTCTCGGTAGTGCTCTAATATCGGTGCCGCCATCGACGTCGCTCTCGAGGAGATTCGAACGGCTAAGATATCTTTCCTCGTCTCGAAGAGTTGCGAGGCTAAATTGCCGTACTCTTTCAAAGTAGCTCGGGATATCAACAAAGTTAACCCTTGTTCTAGTGGATGTTGTTCGACCGCTTTGTTCCGTATTTTAGAGGCGCCAGAATAGTAGTTTCTCGTCCACAATCGATTCAAAACGCGGTGCGTGACTTTCAAACCAACTCGGCGCGAATACCCTCTTTGCGGCGCTTGGTTCAATCGAACGACGACGTCGTGTGAATCGATTGCCTTTCCGTATTCAGAAAGACGCAACAACCCGCTGTTACCGACGACTGCACACGTTCCCCACTCGCCTTTTTTCACCGGCGCGCGTTGTCTCGCCGATTTTTTATGCGCTCGCATGTTCGACGAAACCGCCGCTTCCAACGCGATCGGCCCGGCGTCAAATTCCTCCGTCCCTGGAATCGGATTCGAGTTCGGTTTCCACATGTAATCTTTCACCGGTAAAGTTGGCATCGGTATACCTTCCGTGCTCGGCATTTCCTCTTCCTGCTCTTTCTTACACTGCACGAACCTTTTGTGCGATAACTTGGCTTTAATCGACGGTCGATCGAACCACGTCATTTCTTTGTTCGGATCTTCCTCGCCGTCGTCAATCATGTCTTGATCGGCAACGCCTTCAATGTCCGCGATTTCGGCTAATCTTTCCGCGCGTAAACGCTTTTCACGTTGAACGAGCTCATCCACGGACATTTTCCCGCCTTTCATGACGTCCGACATTCTACCGTCCGCAATCGCCATCGCCGTCGCTCGCGACAAACCGGCGTTTTCTAATTTCGAAATCAACCACTCTTTCCTATCCTCTTTCGCCTCTTGCTTTTCAGCGCGTTCGTATTGCACGACTTTCTTTTCTTCTTCGGACCGAATTTTGGAATCTTTAATCTCCACCGCGATCCATTCGCCGCCAACGAATTCGTATTCGGTGTTATCTCGCCCTTCTTTCCTGATGTTTTGTTGCGCGTACTCTTCGCTCGCGTCCCAGGGCGCTTTCTCGCTTTCCAACAGATTTTCAGCGTCGAGTTGTTGCATCTTCGCCTCGGCATCCGCGGTAGCGTCCACATCATTCGCTAAACCTTCCGATTGCGAATTCGTGTAGGCGTTGGCAAACCGTCTTTCAATCATTACTCGCGCTTCGGCGTCGGAGATTTCATCCGACCGTAATCCTCCGGCGTCGCGAATGCCGTCCACGACTTCCGGTTTCTTCGGGAAGACGAGATTCGCCAAGGCTTCGTCTTCGGAGAGTTGTTTCTTAGCGAGCGCGATTTCTTCGGACAACAACTTTGGCAACAACCGTTTCAATATCTTCTTCTTCTCTTCGTCGTCGGCGTCGCTCTTCTCGAGGTAGTTCTTTCCGCTGGAAGTTTGCCCGGTCAAAACCGCGTCGCCGCTGTCGCTCCCCACAAACGCGGCTTTGAAAATCTGGTCGATCACCGAGGGCGAAATCGTGTCTTTTGCATCGTCGTCGTCGTCGCCTATCGCGCTCAAATTTGCAACGACTTCGGGCGAAATCTTTGCAAACACTTCCAATAATGGATCGTTCAATAATTTCGCGCGCGCGCGCTTCGTGCTTTCACTCTCCTCTTCGTTTTCCTCATCACCTCCTCCATTACTACGACTATTCCCTTCCTCATCGTTACCTCCATCGTCGCCGTTCTCGTTTTCCTCCTCCTCCTCCTCTCTTCCTTCTTCTTCGACGGCGACGACGGGAAGCTTCGCGTCTTGTTCGTGCGGTACCAAAACATCATCATCTCTGACCTCTCCTCCTCCTCCTTCATCTTCTTCTTCCTCGGCGCTCTCACTACCTAAACTCGTTCCCATCGCTTCGTCTCGATTGCTCAAACCATGGTGTTGATGCTTTTGCAACCTCTTCAAAGCGTCGAAATCGTTCCCAAAAACCACGACTTCAAACGCTCGTACGATTTGAGGAAGAAACACAGCCACGAAGAATAAAGCGCAGACGAATACGCGCATTTTGCGTCGTTTCTTTTTCTTCGCATCTCCTCCTTTCCACTCTTTATCGTCGGCTGATTTTTCCGCCTCATCATCATCATCATCGCCTCCAAAGAAGAAGAATCCAAAACGCGAAGAAGAAGAAGTCCCTCCTCCTCGTCTGCCCTTGAACGGAGAAGAAGAGGGCATGAGTATCAGAATAGTACGTATATAACTCCAATACTGTTAATAAAAGGTTGTTGTATTGCGTGTTATTCTCCTCCTCTTTTGCTGCGCATGATGATGGTACAAATTTTGAGGTTTTGTGTCTCTCTCTCTTTAAAATACTATACTCTTGATTATGCGCGTTGTATGCGCTTTATGTCTCTCTCTCATTCTCATTCTCTCAGAATTCTTTCGCTCCCTTGGCTTCCCTGCGTTTTGTGTGTGTTTTTATGAGGTGTGTAACGCTCCATGTTCGTATCGCCAACCGGGTGGGAGAGGACAGTCGTTCTCGAGGAGGTATTGTACACATTCGGTGTGGTTGTTCTCGTGCGCTACTCGTACGGCCCAATAGTCCCACGGCGCTTTGGCGGTTTCGTGTAAGTACTTCAAACAGTCCAAGTGGCCGTTCTCGGCTGCAAACGCACACGCAGCTGTGCAATATTGATCATACTTACGCTCAACAAGATATTCGAGTATGTGGAGATGAC
>Ga0206124_10001798_pt1 | contig 16533 bp, 17 predicted proteins | sample Helgoland_Spring_3_FD_148671 | JGI IMG/M metagenome (GOLD analysis project Ga0206124, IMG submission 148671) | Pelagic subsurface seawater microbial communities from Kabeltonne, Helgoland, North Sea - Helgoland_Spring_Bloom_20160321_2 | ecosystem: Environmental > Aquatic > Marine > Epipelagic ... | reverse complement strand
GGGGACGTTCGCGCAAATAGCGCAGGCGTACTTCCAGGTCTCGCAGCTGCAGGTCGTCGAGCCCGCCTGTCGCTTCTTTGCGGTAACGTGAAATAAAGGGAACGGTAGAGCCTTCGTCAAGCAGAGCGATCGATGCCGCAACCTGCTGCACCATGACGCCGAGTTCTTCGGCGATCTTGTTGTTAATATCCATTTACGCGGGGGTTCCTGCTGCTATCCAATTTGCACTGAGAAAGGGTTTGGTGGGAAAGGGTTTGGTGGTTACGCGCTCGCGTCGGCGCCCTGCTCGAGCCCACCGAAGGCGGCGATAAAATCTTTTAAGAAGTCTGTGAGCTGTAGGGTCATCACCGCAAACTCCTGATCGAATTTTTCAGCGGCAGTTTCCGCGTCGCCCTGATCGCGCTCTTCGTTCATGCCCACAAATTTAACACGCTTCACGGACAGGTCCTCGGACAAGACGCAGCTAACGACGCTATTCCATGTCACGCCCAAACTTTTAACCTGTTTGCCCGCACCAAGGTGTGCCTGAATCTCCTCGCTGAATAAATCTTGTCCTTTACAGCGCACGACATTGCCGCCGTCGATAGGATTGAACAGCTCGCATTCTTCATCGATCACAAAATTATCGCTGCCGTGCTGTTCGCGCAGCCAGCGCGTCATCACGTCCGCCGGCGCGCGATTGGTCGAAGGGATCTCAACCGGCAACGACCCGAGTGTATCGCGCAGGAGAGTAATCAGCTCTTCGGCCTTCGGCGCACTGCTCGAATTTACTATCAGCATATTATCGGCAAGCGACAGATAGGCGAAGGTTTGCTGATTACGCGTGAAGGCGCGCGGCAAGAGAGTGACGAAAACATCGTCGCGTATCTGGCGCTTTTCTTTGCGGTAAATTTTGCGCCCCTGCCGTTCTTCTAGCTCAGCAATCTTCTCCTCAGTCGCCTCGTTTACCACGGCCGCGGGCAGAAGGCGCTCTTGTTTTTGTGAGCAGAGCATCAAATAAGGGCCCTGCACATGGCTTAACATTTCGCCTTCGCGCCCTAAAGGGCTTACCCAACCTAGCCGCGCCTTCTCCATAGAACCACAGGGTTCGAATAGCTTGTCGGCGAGCGCCGTTTCGATCTCTTCGAACGATTGAGCGAGAGGTTTGGCAAAAGTATAGACGCGAAGGTTCTTAAACCACATAAGGTGAATTCCAATTGATCGGCGGGGTCGGGATTATGCAATAGGCTGAGGGGTTAATCCACAAACCAAGGTTCAAACTTGGCTCATGGACACTCCGCCGGTTTGCTTTTACTCTGCAAGTATAGACGGACGTCGTCGTTAGGCCAGTTGCCGTCGTTTTATGCCATTTGGGTTCTTGCCCTACCGCATACACTCAGCCTAAGCCTTAGATTCGCTTCAGGCGAATCACACCACCGACTTATCGAATTAGGAATGAAATCAATGCCTTTATGTTACTCATCGATTGCTAGAAAAACTCAACGATACGGTGTGCGCCTCATGCTACTCAGCCTCTTAGCCGCGCTAAGTTTAGCGGCCTGTGCGCCCGCAGATACGCCTGCAACGGTTGCAGCGTCCGCGCCGGTGGCGTCGATGAACCAGGCAAACGAATCACAGCGGCTCACTGAATGGCTCGATGCCGAATACGCCCATGAACTCGATTTCTCGCCGCTCGCGAAGACGCGTCTGGGCGACAAAACCGCCCATGGCGAACTCGACGATGTTTCCGAAGCTGCTAGCGATGCGCAGCTTGAGTGGCGCAGAGACTCGGTTGCGCGTCTTCGCAGCGAGTTTGATTACGTACAGTTAAACGACGAGGCGAAACGCTCTTTCGATCTTTGGGTGTATCAACTCACTCAGGCCGAAGAATCGATTCCGTTCCGCCGCCACGGGTTTATCTTCGGGCGCAATGGTCCCCAAGCGTCTCTGCCCAATAGCCTCATCAACTATCAGGTCGTGGATACAGAGCAGGACGCGCTCGACTATGTCTCCCGACTAGAGCAGAGCGGCCGCTACCTGCTGTGCAATACCTCACGCGCACACAGCTCGCCGCGCAAGACGGTGTGCGCGCCCCATTCTTCGACTATCAGCAGGCACTGAGCGAAATCGAGAGAATCACGAGCGGCGAGCCTTTCGATTCGATGGGAAGCTCAGCTCTGTGGGACGACGTAACCACTAAATTTAACGCGCTCGTTGCGGCGGGCACGATAGACCAATCGCGAGCCGACGCGCTTCTTGAGCAGGCGCGCACGGCGATTCTTGACACGATGCAACCTGCTTATGAACAGATTAGTGCATGGCTTGCTGCCGATCTTGAGAATGTCTCGGACAGCGCCCAAGGCGCTTGGTCATTGCCCGATGGCGAGGCATATTATCAGCAGCGCCTCGAGCGTATGACCACTCTGCCACTAACCGCCGATGAGATTTTCGACACTGGTATCAGCGAAGTTGCGCGCATTCAGGCCGAGATGGAAGAGATCAAAGCGCGTGTCGGCTTTGAAGGATCGCTGCAGGACTTCTTCACCTTCATTCGCAACGATGACCGCTTTTATCACCCCAACACCGATGAAGGCCGCGCTGCCTATATTGCCGACGCCGATGCAATCCTTGCCGCTACTTACGAAAAACTGCCCGAGTTCTTTGGCATTTTGCCTAAGGCGGGCCTGCAGGTGCGCCGCGTAGAGCCGTTCCGCGAGCAAGACGGCGGCGCTGCACACTATGCACGCGGAACCAAAGATGGCTCACGCCCAGGCACTTTTTATGCCCACCTGTCGGACATGCGCGCAGCGTCGAAGCACCGCTTAGAGAATCTTGCCTATCACGAAGGCGTGCCGGGGCATCACATGCAGATCTCGATTCAGCAAGAGCTCGAGGGTCTACCCGCCTTCCGCGCGAATAAAGGCTACACCGCTTATAGCGAAGGTTGGGGGCTTTATGCCGAAGGGCTTGGCAAAGAGATGGGCGGATACGAAGACCCGTATGCAGATTTCGGACGCCTGTCAGGCGAGATCTGGCGCGCGGTGCGTTTGGTAGTCGATACTGGCATTCACGCGAAGCGCTGGACTCAGGACGAGGCGGTGCAATACGCGCTAGAAAATTCACCGCGCCCCGAGCCCTCGGTTCGCTCGGAGATACGCCGTTACTTTAATAATCCAGGGCAGGCGACCGCTTATAAGATCGGCATGTTGCGCATCCAAGCGATTCGCGCCAAGGCCGAGGCGGCCTTGGGCGATAACTTCGATATCCGCGACTTTCATGACCAAGTCTTAGGCTCTGGTCAGCTGCCTATGAGCATGCTCGAAGCCAAGATCGATGCGTGGATAGAGGCTACGCGCTAGCCTGCAATCCGCCGTGCTGAAGCGCCTCAGCAGGCTCTACATAACTGAGCCCCTGCGCTTCGGCGACCGCTGGCACAGTCAGCACGCCACGGTACACGTTGAGGCCATTGAGGAGATGAGCATCACTACGCATGGCTTCCTCCGCGCCTTTTTTAGCGAGACTCATGACGAAGGGCAGTGTCGCGTTGGTTAACGCGAACGTCGACGTACGCGCTACGCCACCGGGCATGTTCGCCACACAGTAGTGAATGATGCCGTCGACCACATAGGTGGGATCCTGATGCGTCGTCGCGCGGCTCGTTTCGAAACAGCCGCCTTGGTCGATGGCCACATCCACTAGCACCGAGCCAGGCTTCATTAGGCTGAGCATTTCGCGAGTCACCAGCTTCGGCGCGGACGCGCCCGGAATCAGCACCGCGCCGATCACTGCGTCGGCCGATTTAAGCTGAGTCTCGATAGCGTCGGTAGTCGAATAGAGCGTTTTGATACGCCCATCGAACAGTTCGTCGATCTGGCGAAGTCGCGGCAATGAGCGATCGAGTAGGGTGACATCGGCGCCGAGGCCCAGCGCCATTCGCGCCGCATTCAGGCCAACCACGCCGCCGCCAAGAACAACTACCTTGCCCGCCTCGACACCTGGCACGCCTCCAAGAAGCACGCCGCTGCCGCCTTTAGATTTCTCGAGGCATAGCGCCGCTTCTTGTATCGACATCCTGCCAGCTACCTCGCTCATTGGCGCGAGTAGCGGCAACGAATTGTTGTGGCCGGTTACCGTTTCGTAAGCAATACAAGTCGCACCCGAGGCGAGCAGCAATTTGGTCTGCTCGGGATCTGGGGCAAGGTGCAGGTAGGTGAACAGCGTTTGGTTAGGCCGAAGCTGTTTGCACTCGCTCGGCTGCGGCTCTTTTACCTTCACGATTAATTCGGCGCGCTCGAATATCTCGTCTGCACTAAAGAATGTTCGGCGCCAACCAGTTCGCGCACACCTGCTGGTGTAAGACCAATGCGGTATTCGTGGTTCTTAATCTCTTTTGGGACGCCTATTAACATTGTCGCTCTCCTCGCTTCTCGTTATCAGTGCTTGTTCTGGATGCTGCCACGCTATTTGCCTGGCAGCGCTTAATGAGCGCAGTATAGTCGCGGATTAGAGATTGTGATTGGCTAATACTCTTTTATAGTCGATCAGAAATGAGATAAAGTCTGCTTAGAATGCAATTTATTAGTTGAATCATCTAGTATATGAAAATGAAGCAGCCCAAAAGCCTGTCAAGAATCGATAGAAAAATACTCAAAGAGCTGCAATCTAACGGCCGCATGAGCTATGCCGAGCTTGCCCGCAGGGTAGGTCTTACCACTACTCCGTGCATGGAGCGGGTGAAGAGAATGGAGCGCGACGGCGTGATCCGCGGCTATAGCGCAATACTCAATCCAGCAGAGCTGGAAGCGGGACTGGTGGTTTTTGTGCAGATTCGCCTCTCACGCAAGTCTCCAGATATTTTCGCCGAGTTCACCGAAGCGGCGCTGACACTCGAGTCGGTGCAAGAATGCCACCTCGTGTCGGGCAATTTCGACTACCTAATCAAGGCGCGGGTCGCCAATATGGGTGCGTATCGCGAACTGCTCGGCGACACCTTACTCACACTGCCCGGCGTGCAAGAGTCGACGAGCTACGTGGTGATGGAACAGGTTAAAGAGACTCTGAAAATTCCCGTGCCGAGTTAGGCTCTAGCGCGGGGGATCGACTCTGTCGCTTACCGACGTGTTTACTCGATACCAGCCTGCTATGGCGTAGCGGTCGCGAACGGTGGGCAACACTTCGTGGGGAAAGTCTTCGCTCAGAAAAAGGACTAACGTACCCATGAGCGGGGTGACCTTGGTCTCTGCGGGCAATCCCGCAGCAAGTCTCGTCGGCGCATCGACTGGCTCGGCGGCTGTGTCTGATGGATAAAGCACAAGTTCACCGCCATCGTCCGCAGTCCAGCCCGGATTTAGGTAGAGCACCAGCGAGAGCACACGGTTCGCCTCGCCCTTGAAGGCATCTTTGTGGCGTTTGTAATAGTCGCCAGGACCATAGAGAGAGAAATGGCTTTCGAACGAGAACAAACCGAGTAACAGATGCCTATTAAGGTATGTTTGCAGTGACTTCGCCCAAACGAGCCAATCGCGCCCGGCCTGCGAATCGCCTTCTATCCAGCAGATCTCGTCGGTGCGCACAAACTTGCTGCGGGTGAAGCGCTTACCGCGCCCGATACCGGCGGCGGAGAACTTTTCATCGTTAATAGACACGAAACATGGTCACGCAACGCACTGACCAGCGGCATTGGCACCGCAGTAGGGTTAATGCTGAAGCCTTGTTCGGTGATCTCCTTAGCGATTTTGGCGAATAGCACGCCGTCGTCATAGTGATCACTGGTGAAGGGCTTTGCTACCTGTCTGACCATGGACCGGACTCGAGTGTTGATGCCGTGATTATCGCGCTGTTCTAGGATCCTGCAACAACAATCTTTATCCTTTATCGCCGCCAGACAAGCAATGGGGACTATTGGGAATCAAGGCCCCATCTAAGACTTAGCGAGACCAAAGGCTAAATGCTGCACAAAAAAAACCCGCCGAGCGAGACGCTGGCGGGTATAAAAAATACTCAAAACTAGGTTGGTGCACATCGATGCGGTGAGAGAGGGAGAGAATCTCCTCACACATCGGAATGCGTTTTCAAGTATGTGCGAATAACGTTGCAACTGGCGTACCAAGTTCACTTTTTGGAGGAAAATAGTTGAATTTTTCTACTTCTAGCCTGAAAACCCGCTATTTCTCTTGCGTGTTGAATCCAATCACACAAGAAAATGCCTAACACTCGCCGCTCCCCGCAAACTGCGACGTTGCTTATCACGCACCATCACCCTGCGATTAGGCATTCACACGCACCAATTTAGCTCAGACTCACGCGAGAATTTTCTGCAACTGCGCGAACGCCGACTGCATGCCCTGCTCTTTTATTGCCGGGGCATATTCATCGGGGGCTATCTCTGTCTCCCAAAAGAAATGACAGCCCTCGCCTGCCTCGGTAATGTGTATTTTGGCGAGATGATGCTCTAACACCGAGCGGGCTTTGATAACAGAATAATGGAGCTTCCGCTGCGCGGCATCGAGCAATATGATTCGCTCCTGAACCTCGCCTAACCCAGCCATGTCGAAGCTGCGCACGTCGCCACTTAGCGTGATTTTCTCGATTGCCGGCACCCAGTCGCAGCGCGTTACGTCGGCGAAGATCGCCCATACTTCGTCTGCCGACTGGTTGAAATGTTGCTCTATCTTAATTTTCTTCATTGCTCTCTCCGTAGCTTTTCAGTAGCTTTTGAAATAAACCAATCTAGTTCGATCGATATACTATTTTTATAGTGAATACTTACTTACCTTTTAACTTCCTGTATAAAGAACGCTCACGTTCGATCGATATACTATTTTTATAGTGAATACTTACTTACCTTTTAACTTCCTGTATAAAGAACGCTCACTCACTCCCAACGCTCCCGCGGCCGCCGCCTTATTGCCATCTTGCGAGGCTAGTATGGCCTCGATATAGCGCCGCTCAAGGTCTTTTAGCGACGGCCATTCACCACCTTGCTGACTAGAAATTAACTCGTCGAGCAGTCCTTCATGTGGCGCCTCGACCGGAGTATCGTTACCCGTTAAACGCTGATCGCCCTTCGACCCCGCAATAAGATTATCCTCCTCGAAACACATTTCGATAACCCGGCTATCGATGACATTGGTGTCAGCAAGCACGATTGCGCGATAGAGCAGATTTCTCAATTCGCGGATATTACCGCGAAATCGATAAGCCGCGAGTGTACGAATAGCCGAGCTGGTAAGGTGGTATTTGTCGCCGCCTGCGAACCGCGAGAGTATCGCTTTACTCAGCGCCGGCAAGTCGTCGAGACGATCAGCCAACGAAGGAATGGCAATGGGAAAGACATTGATCCGATAGAACAAGTCGTTGCGAAAACCGCCCTCATTGACCATCGCCAGCAGGTTTTTATGGGTCGCACAGATTAGCCGAAAGTTCGATGTTTTAACCTCGCCGCTGCCGACCGGACGAAAAGTCCCAGTCTCGAGCAAGCGCAATAGTTTTACTTGCATGCCTAGGGGAATATCACCTAATTCGTCGAGGAACAGTGTGCCACCGTGGGCGAGTTCAACTAGGCCTTTTTTATTGTTCTGAGCACCGGTAAAGGCCCCCTTCACATGCCCGAAGAGCTCGCTTTCGAAAAGGGAATCCGACAACCCTGCGCATTCGAGTGTCACCATGGGCCTTCCGCTGCGTTTGCTTGCCATGTGCAGTGCGCGCGCCGCGAGCTCCTTACCTGTTCCCGATTCGCCCAATAGCAACACAGAGGCATCTGTTGCACCGACACGCGCGATCTTAGCGAGCATCTTCTCGAAAGGCGGGCTCGATCCAACCAGTTCCTGAGTAGACACCTCACCGCTGGCAAGCGGGACGGGCCGTAAAAGCTCTACAAAATAGGCGAGGTCGCCTTCGGCATCGTGAATCGGCAGCATCTCGACATCAACATGCTCGCGCCCTCGCGGGGTCTGGTGAATATGGAGCACCCGCTCTTTATGCCCCGACGCCACCGCAGCGCCAAGCGGGCAATCTTCGCCTGACTGGTCGCAGGGTTTAGAGTAACCGTGCGACACCTCATAACAACGCGGAGTGTTGTCGAATTCGATCTCGCCGAACGCGTCGCGGTATTGTTGATTAGTCGCAAGTATCTCGTAGTCAGCAGAGACGAGAATGGCAGGGCATTCATAGCCCTCGAGCATCGCGCCTAGATCACGCGCTTTATTACTGGCAATTAGTTGCATAATGACTACCTTGAAAGCCAATTTTGTCATTAATGCCAAATTTGTCAAATAAAATAGACATTAATGTCGTTTTGGTTCGCGAAATCAGCGTCAAGCGGACTACGACACCGAGAACCAGTCCCTCTGAATATATTATTCCATTTTTTACAATGGCTTAGGAAAAAATCAAGGAGTTGGCATGGCAACTGCACTAGCCCTACTACAAATCAAAACCCAAGGCGGTCGGCGGCGCATACTTCCGCTAATGCCATTCACGCCAAAATGGAGATAGCCAATGATACACATTCGAAACATGGTACTCATGATGTTCGTAGCGCCAACCACTGCCCTCGTTTGCTGGGCTATCTGGACCTACATCCTGTAAACACCTGCCCTAAGAAACGCAAGGCCGAACGCTTCACGGAGAAACACAATGGAACTCGATCCCTTCATCCTTTCACGCATTCAGTTTGCGGCGAATATCAGCTTCCATATTTTGTTTCCAAGCATCTCTATAGGACTATGTTGGCTTCTCGTCTTTTTCCGCCTGCGCTTTACGCTCACCGGCAACAAAGACTGGGAGTACGCCTATTTCTTTTGGGTTAAGGTTTTTGCACTCACTTTCGCGCTAGGTGTCGTTTCTGGCATCACCATGAGCTTTCAGTTTGGCACCAACTGGCCAGGCTTCATGGAACGCGTCGGCAATATCGCTGGCCCCTTATTAGGGTACGAAGTGCTTACTGCGTTTTTCCTCGAAGCCTCTTTCCTCGGAATAAAAATGCTCTATGGCAAAAACCTTGTATCTAACCGTGTGCACCTAGTCTCGTCGTTCCTTGTTGCGATAGGCACCACTACCTCGGCGTTCTGGATTCTGAGCCTCAACTCATGGATGCATACGCCTGCGGGCTTTACGATCGAGAATGGCGTGTTTATGGTCGACGACTGGATGGAAATAATATTCAATCCTTCGTTCAAGTATCGGTTCATTCACACAGTGACCGCCTCGCTCCTCACCTCGGCTTTTTTCGTAGCAGGAATAAGTGCCTGGCGTGCTCGCAAGAATGTTGATGGCCCCGCCACATGGAAAGTGCTGCGGACCGGAGTTGTGCTTGCCGCCATTGTTGCCCCCATTCAAATTTTTGTGGGCGACCTGCATGGGCTTGTAGCGCTTGAGAATCAACCGGCAAAAATCGCTGCAGTGGAAGGCATTTGGGAAACAGAAAAAGGCGCACCTCTCACCCTGTTCGGTTTTCCGGACGAAGAGGCACGCACAACCCATTTCGCTATCGAGGTGCCTAAGCTCGCGAGCATAATCCTTACACACCATGTCGATGGTGAACTCAAAGGCTTAAACGAATTCGAAGACGCGCATCCACCGGTGGCCCCGCTTTTCTGGAGCTTCCGCGTAATGGTCGGCATGGGCTTTCTCATGCTCGCAGTCGCTTGGTGGGGAAGTTACGCACTGTTTCGCAATAAGGTCGGCCCGTGGCTGCTGCGCGCCCTTAGCTGGATGACTTTTGCCGGCTGGGTTGCGAGTCTCGCGGGGCTGATCGGTTACCTGCTGCTGTATGCATTCTTACTCGTGTTCTACATCCTCACGCTCATGCATATGTCTTCTAAGCCGGCGCGGTCGTTAAAAGAAAGCATCGATTTTGCGGCGCCTAAAGCGAACACGCCAAAACCAATTGCCACACTAGGAGCTGTGTAATGGACTATTGGCTACCGCTTATCTTTGTCAGCCTGATGGGTCTGTCGTTACTGCTCTATATTATTCTAGACGGCTATGATCTTGGCATTGGCATTTTGCTCCCGCTTGCTAGCGACGACGAAAAAGACCGTATGATTGAAACCATCGGTCCTTTTTGGGACGCGAACGAGACTTGGATCGTGCTCGGTATCGGCATTCTGCTCATCGCGTTTCCCAGCGCGCACGGCATGATCCTCACACACCTTTATATTCCGGTCACGCTAATGCTGTTTGGCCTCATCCTGCGCGGCGTCGCATTCGATTTTCGGGTCAAGGTTACCGCCGAATACAAGAGCCTCTGGAACAAACTGTTTTTCGTTGGCTCGCTTTTAGCAGCCATGTCGCAGGGTTGGATGCTCGGCTCCTATGTTATGGGTCTCGAGAGTGGTCTAACGAGCATCGCCTTCTCTATTGCGATCGCTTTGTCACTCCCCGCATTTTATGTCGTACTCGGCTGCGGCTGGTTGTTTATTAAAAGCTCTGGTGAGATTTACACGAAGGCGGCCAAATGGGCGCGTACCGCAATTCTTCCGATGGGCGTTGGCCTCTTCTTGATTTCGATAGCAACGCCCATTGCAAGCAGCACAATCGCTGCAAAGTGGTTTACCCTGCCTGCAGCAATCGGTCTGCTCCCTATTCCGCTGATGACAGGCGTCGCGTATTTCACCGCTCTGTGGGTTTTGTCGAAAGAAGAAATTTTGAAAGCCGGCTACGGATGGATCGTATTCGTGTGCATGGTCGTGATGTGTTTAATGATGGCCCTAGGGCTCGCCTATAGCATCTTCCCAGACATCGTTATTGGCAAACTAGATATCTGGGAGAGCGCTTCTTCTACGGCATCACTCGAATTTGCTCTCATTGGCACCGTGATAGCAGTCCCTATGATTCTTTTTTATACAGCATTTATTTACAAAATTTTCTACGGTAAGTCGCAGCCTTTAAGCTACGAATAATCGTCTCAAGAATGAAAACGCGAGCCAATCACTTATGTATTGGACAAGGAACGAGACCAAGGAGGTCAATATGAACGCAGCAATCGACAACACCACTTTGATTCCAGTCGTCACACCATTTTTTGATGCCGAGAGCAACACGTTCTCCTATATCGTCAAGGATCCCAGCTCACCTGCATGCGCCGTCATCGATAGCGTGCTCGACTTAGACTACGCCTCGGGCGGTGTAAGCCACGAGGGCGCCGATGCGATTATCAAATTTATTCGCGATAATGAGCTTAAGATCGAATGGATCGTGGAGACACACGCACACGCGGATCATATCTCAGCAGGTCACTACATTCGCGACGAGATCGGTGGAAAACTCGCTATTGGTGAACAGATAAAAACGGTACAAAAAGTATTCGGTGGTATTTACAACATAGATGACGAGCTCGCTCACGATGGCTCGCAGTTTGACCATCTGTTCATCGATGGCGAAACGTACAAAATCGGCAACCTTGAGGCGCATGTCATGCACACTCCAGGACACACTCCGGCTTGTGTGTCGCATCTAATCGGCGATGCTTTGTTTGTTGGCGACACGATGTTTATGCCTGACGCAGGTACAGCGCGAGCTGATTTTCCTGGTGGCGATGCGGCAACACTTTACCGCTCGATTCACAAATTGCTCGAGCTTCCCGGCGCAACCCGCGTGTTTATGTGCCACGACTACGGACCCAACGATCGCGAACTTGAATATGAGACTACGATAGCCGAAGAGCGCGAACGCAATATTCATGTTAAAGATTCAGTAAGCGAGGATGAATTCGTGAGAATGCGCACCGCGCGTGATAAGACACTCGGCATGCCGCACCTAATACTGCCGTCGCTGCAGGTAAACGTGCGCGCTGGCGAATTCCCGAAGGCCGAAGATAACGGTCTCGTGTATCTCAAAATTCCGATCAATGCATTTAAATAGATAGATCAAAGCGACTAAGAAAGATTTATGGCCGACTATAAGTCAACTATGAGTCAACTATGAGCCAACATTTCTAGGAGAATCACATGCGCATCATGACGCTAAACACTACACTCACCGTTTCAGCCCAAGTTGAGATTGAAGAACTGGCAGAGCTCAAAGCCAATGGTGTGACCTCACTGGTTTGTAATCGCCCCGATGGCGAATCACAAGACCAGGTGGCATTCGAGACACTTTCTGCTGCAGCCGAAGCGCTTGGTATCAGGGTCGTTAACCTTCCGTTCAAATTAGGCGAACAGACAGACGCGCAGGTTCAAAAATTTGCCGACCTACTCGAAGAGGCGCAGGCGAAAAGCGAGAAAGTGCACGCCTACTGCCGTACTGGTAATCGGTCTACTTGCCTTTGGTCAGCAGCAGCAGTAAGCCGCGGCGCTAGTGCTCAAGAGGTCTTGGTAACGGCTAAGGAAGTTGGATTCGATGTAAGTGACGCAGTTAAACCTTATCTTAAGGATAACGAGTTAACTGCCTCTTCTGCGCCAAATGAAGGTGCTGCAAAGCCCTCTTTCGACGTGGTCATTGTTGGCGCCGGATCGGGCGGAATCGCCGCAGCGGCAAGTTTGCTCAAACGCAAAGGCGATTTGCGTATTGCCTTAATAGACCCTGCAGAATCGCATTACTATCAACCCGGATGGACGATGGTGGGCGGGGGCGTATTCAATAACACGCAAACTAAACGCAATATGCGTGACCTTATTCCTCATAATGTTTCGTGGATTAAACAATCTGTTGTTGGCTTTACGCCTACCGAGAATACTGTGCAGTTAGACAACGAACAGTCTCTTCACTATCAACAGCTTATCGTTGCGCCGGGCCTTGTGCTCAACTGGGATGGCATCAAAGGCTTAAAAGAAAGCCTAGGCAAGAACGGCGTTACCTCTAATTATTCATACGAACACTCGGCGTACACATGGGAGCTGGTTAAAGGATTAAAGAAGGGGCGCGCTATTTTTACCCAGCCGCCTATGCCAATTAAATGTGCTGGCGCGCCTCAGAAGCCTCAGAAGGCGCTGTACCTCTCCGGCGACCATTGGTATCGTACCGGCGCGCTTAAAGATATTAGTATCGATTTCTTCAATGCGGGAGGCGTTCTTTTTGGCGTCGCGGCCTATGTTCCTGCGCTGCAAAGCTACATCGACAAGTACAAGGCAAAGACTCATTTCAATCACACGCTCGTCGAAGTAGACGGCGCGAACAAGCGCGCCTACTTCAAGTCATCTGAGGCTGGCAAAGAGAACGAGGTGATCTGCGAAGAGTTCGATATGATTCACGTGTGCCCGCCACAGAAGTCGCCTGAATTTGTTGCCAAAAGCGCGCTCGCCGATGCCCGCGCTCGCCGATGCCGGTGGTTGGCTCGATGTTGATCAGTTTAGCCTCCAGCACAAGAAGTTTGCGAACGTGTGGGGACTGGGAGACGTCATGAACACACCTAACGCCAAGACCATGGCGGCGGTGCGCAAGCAAGTGCCTGTGGTCGCTGCGAATATCATCAACACCCTAAAGGGCCAGGAGCTGCAGGCCGGTTATGATGGCTACGGCTCATGCCCACTCACAGGCGCCCACTCACAGTCGAGCGTGGTAAAATCGTACTCGCCGAATTTGGCTACGGTGGCAAGCTTCTTCCGTCGTTCCCCTCGTTTTTACTTAATGGCACACGCCCCACGTGGGCAGCATGGATACTAAAGAAGGACATGCTTCCGGCGATCTATTGGCATGCTATGTTGAAGGGCCGTGAATGGCTTGCTGCTCCAAAAAAACTAAAGTCTCTCAAAGGCTAGTTTTCTTGTGATGTGGAATCACCCTGCACTGCCGAGTGACGGAATACTGTAAGCTAAGGATAGAGTCGAATGCGAAGGAGCGAGAAACTACTGCCGGCGCTGCGCTGGATGCGCGGTTACGATGGAGAGACTTTTAGCAGCGATCTGATCGCCGCGATTATCGTCACGATCATGTTGATTCCGCAGTCCCTTGCTTACGCGCTGCTCGCAGGGCTGCCTGCGGAAGTAGGCCTCTACGCCAGCATTCTTCCGCTCGCGGTTTACGCGCTTTTTGGCAGCAGCAGCACGCTGTCGGTCGGGCCGGTAGCCATTGCATCACTTATGACAGCAGCTGCGGTCGGCGAAGTCTCTGCCGGTGGCAACGTAAGCGTCACTGCGGCCGCAATCACGCTTGCTGCGCTGTCGGGTGGCATGCTCGCCGCGTTTGGCTTTTTAAGACTCGGCTTTCTTGCTAATTTTCTTTCGCACACTGTAGTGTCGGCGTTTATCACAGCGTCGGCCATCATCATCGCCCTTAGTCAGCTACGCCATATTTTTGGCATTCAAGCAGGCGGAGACACGCTGGGCGAATTACTCCATTCGCTCTGGGCGCATTTGCCTCAGTTGAATTTTTCAACGCTTTGGATCGGTGCCGGCGTAATTCTTTTTCTGCTGTTGGTAAAGGCACGCGGCGTCGCACTTTTTATGACGCTAGGGTTGAGCCGCTTCCACGCACAGCTACTCAGCAGAGTCGCGCCTGTATTTGCGGTAATCGCTACTATTGTAGCAGTTGCATCGTTAGGACTAGAAAGCAATGGCGTTGCGGTAGTCGGTTCAATTCCTACCGGCCTACCTAGGCTCGCTATGCCGGACGTCTCAATCGAACTTGTCGAGGCGCTCTGGCTGCCGGCGCTTCTAATCTCTATTATTGGCTATGTTGAATCGGTCTCGGTTGGTCGTACACTTGGCGGCAAACGCCAAGAACGTATTGACGCAGACCAAGAGCTCATCGGCCTTGGTACCGCAAACCTCGCCTCGGCTTTCTCTGGCGGGCTGCCAGACTGCCGCATTTATCGGCATAGTCTCACTGTTTCTCACACCATTACTTTACAGCCTACCTAAAGCGACTCTTGCCGCCACCATTATTGTTGCGGTGATCGCTCTCGTTGATTTCTCGGTTATCAAAAAAACCTGGCGAGTTTCGAAGGGAGATACGGCAGCAGTGATTGTCACTATGCTTATCACCTTAGGGTTTGGCGTCGAGGCTGGAGTGTCCTGCGGCATTTTAGTATCGATTGGTTTGCACCTATACCGTACTTCCAAACCTCATATTGCCGAAGTGGGTCTTATCGAGGGCACCGAACATTTCCGCAATGTGCGGCGTTATCAGGTTGAGTGTTACCCGCAGATTCTTACGCTTCGTGTCGATGAAAGTTTATTCTTCGCCAATGCATCCTATCTCGAAGAACGCATCTATTCCGCAGCCTTCGACAACGGCGACATTGCGCACGTAATCCTCATGTGTACCGCGATTAACGAGATCGACTACACCGCGCTCGAAACTCTAGAGGCGGTTAATCTTCGCTTGAAACAGCAGGGCATTACTCTGAACCTGTCGGAGGTGAAAGGACCGGTGATGGATATGCTCAATCGTACTGACTTCTTCGACCACCTCAGCGGCAAGGTTTATCTCAGTCAGTTTGAGGCGTTTAGCGCGGTACGCGGAAAACTGGGACTTGGTGGCGCGTAGAATAATTCACCCTCGTATAGACAACCCGGGGGCTAGATTACTCTAGGTAACCACTTTGGCAGACCGGCGACATCGTTCCGAGCAGTATTTAACCTCGTCCCAGTTCCTCTCCCATTTTTTCCGCCACGCAAAAGGCAGCTTGCAAACGGGACAGGTTTTCTGAGGAAGATCCTGTTTCTTTACGCCACGCACGATCCTTCCTTCGCCCCTTAGATAACCCCCTGCTCGATAAGATCGGCAGCATAGTGCGCCGGCCCATTTCGTGAATACGGTTGCCGGGCTTGGTGAGATTAACCGGTGTCGCGGTGATGTTTGTACAGCCAGCCGCTTCGAGCATCGCGACGGCGTCTTTGCTCGCCTCCTCCAACATCTTGTATTCGTTGTCGCCGTATTTCACATTAAAGAGCGCGATGGGGTTGCCCCATTTGTCGCGCTTGCTCGCATGCAACGTCACGCGGTTCTCCGGATTAGAAAGCTGCTCTCCAAAGGCGCCGATTCCAATTCGCCAAGCGCTTGGTAATTTATGCGCCTCTTTGAACGCACGGCCGATGCCTGGAAGTTGTCCGCCTGCGTTACCAACTGAGGTCGCGCCGCCTTGAAAACCAAAACCGCGGCGATAGGGTTTGTCTTGGCCGTCGAGATTAGCGTAACGCGGTATATAGATGCCGCCGCTCGGTCGCCTGCCAAAGGTTGTTTTGTTATCGAATCCGCTTAGATAGCCCGTGGCGTTCGCGCCACTCACGTGGTCCATCAAATTGCGACCGACCTGATCGGAGTGATTCGCGAGACCGTTGGGGAATGTTTCGGACTTTGACTGCAGCAGAATCATCGCCGACACGCTATCGTGGACGCATTCAGAAAAATGACTTTCGCGGTGTAAGTACGCTTCTCGTTTGTTTCAGCGTCGATAACCCGCACGCCAGAGACGCGGTTGCCAGCTGCATCGTATTCGATTGATTCGACGATAGCGTTATGAACCATGGTCAGGTTGCCGGTCCGCTCGGCCGCGGGGAGCGTGGCATTGAGTGACGAAAAATAGGCCTTAAAGCTACAGCCTTGGTGGCAGTGATTGCGAACTTGGCAATTACTGCGCCCAAGCGATTTTTGCTCTTCGGTAGCATCCCC
>Ga0206124_10001797_pt1 | contig 16535 bp, 8 predicted proteins | sample Helgoland_Spring_3_FD_148671 | JGI IMG/M metagenome (GOLD analysis project Ga0206124, IMG submission 148671) | Pelagic subsurface seawater microbial communities from Kabeltonne, Helgoland, North Sea - Helgoland_Spring_Bloom_20160321_2 | ecosystem: Environmental > Aquatic > Marine > Epipelagic ... | reverse complement strand
TTTTTTTTGCCGGTTATGGGTCCTTCTAAGAACCACAAAAATATTTTTTATTGTTTTGGTCACCACCACTTAGGTTGGACCTTAGGACCTATTTCAGGAAAAATAATTTCTGGAATGATTGCTAATGAAAATACTAATCTTAATTTAAAACCTTATAGCTCACTAAGATTTTCTTAATTTTTAGAGTCTAAAACTACAATAGTTAAATCATCTTTTTGTATATATTTGTAGCTCATAATATTATCGATGATTAATTTTAATCTCTCATTATTAGGTTTATCTTTATATTTAGTGATATAATTTTGGAATCCCTCTGAACCAAGCTCTTCTCCTTCTGGATTCTTAATTTCAGTAATTCCATCTGTAAAAATATACATCGAAGAATTTTCAAATTTTATTTTATATTCCTCATATTTTGTTTTTTTTACAATCCCTAAAGGAGGCCCAGACTCATTAAAATTTGAAAACTCATTTTTATCATTTAAAATAATTGGAGGTTCGTGACCTGCATTAGCAAGTAATAATTCTTTAGTATTGCTATCATATATCCCAATTAACATTGTAACAAACATTCCTCTTGATATTGTTTCACATATTTCGTTGTTAAGTTGTATTAGAAGTTCTGCTGGAGAGAAATTAGTTTTGCTTAGACAACTGTATAGACTTGAAGCTTTAGACATTAATAAAGAAGATTTTATCCCTTTACCTGATACATCTGCTACACCAAATCCATATTTGCCATCTCCCAAGTCGTTAAAATTATAAAAATCTCCCGAGATTACTTTTGCAGGAATATTTATCCCAGCTAACGGAAAAGGCTCTTTCTTATTAGAGGATAAAAGAGATTTTTGAATTTCACCTACAATCTCTACTTCTTTTTGCATTTTATTTTGCTCAATCATTTCTTGAGCCATTTTAAAATTTCTAATTGCAAGTGCAGCAGGTGTTGATAGCAGCTCTAAAAGCTTTCTATCATCTTCTTTGAATAATTTATCATTAGTTTTTTTATTTAAACAATGAATAACTCCAATACAATTATTGGCCGCAACTAGAGGAGAGCATAAAACTGAAAAAGTTGTAAAATTTGTTTTATTATCAAGATCAAAATAAAACTCAGCGATTTCTCGCACATCTTTTCTAACATCTCCAACTCTAATACATTTCTTTTGCTCTACAGCTTTTCCCATTACTCCATCTTTTAAATCAAGTTGATATTCATCTAAATGTTCTTGATTTTGTGATGCGATACATTCAAACTTTTTAGTTTTATTATTGATTAAAAAAATATTTGCAGCCTGAGCATTCAATCTGTCAATAATTAGCTTTAAAGCTGTGTTTAAAGTTTCATCTAAATCAAGAGACACTGCAAACTCTTGGTTCATTTTATTAATTATTTGTAAATCAATATTATCTTGAGACACTTCACTGTCATTTGATGGTTCTGGTTTTTTTGTTTTAAAAAAAAGCATTTTATTAGCTAGTATTTTAACCTCTTTTTGATAAATTTATCAAACATGGAAATTATATTATATTCACCAAACTTATATATTCATTTGCATGACGCAGTTGTGATTGTTCAATTTTTAATAGATGGTTTTGTTGAATTATCAAGTCAATTTAAAATATAATTAAAAAAATTTCAGTGGATCTCATATTTATTATTGTAATTGGAGCTCTTTGGGGCAGTTTTGCTAATGTCTGCATTTATAGATTGCCTCTTGAAAAAGGAGTGGTATCTGGCAGATCTTATTGTCCTAAATGTAAAAAACAAATTAATTGGTACGATAATATCCCAGTTTTATCTTATTTATTCATTCAAGGAAAATGTAGAAAATGTAAGAAAAAAATTTCATTTCAATATCCACTTGTAGAGACCATAAGTGCTTTTATTTTTTTGATAATTTATACTTTGTATGGAATATCTTTAACCACACCGTTATTAATTATTTTAGGCTTATCATTTCTTATAATTTTTTTTATAGATTTAAAACATTATATAATTCCTGATAATTTAACTTTTCCAATGATGTTTCTAGGATTTGTTAAATCATTTGATCCAAATTTAAACGACTTATTTCCTAATTATATTCATTCTCTGATTGGAGGAATTTTTGGATATGGAATTATTTGGTCAATTATATTTTTATACAAAGTAATAAGGAATAGAGAAGGAATGGGTTTAGGGGATGCGAAATTATTAGCAGTTATTGGTTTTTGGTTTGGCTGGATTTCAATACCATTTGTAATATTTATTTCTTCTGTAGTTGCACTTATAACAGTTACACCAAGTTTGATGAATAAAAGTAAAAAACTTACCTCAGAAATTCCCTTTGGTCCTTTTATTATTATAGGATGTATTGTGTATATTATTTTTATTGAACAGTTTAAGATTATGTTTTTTTAACTAGCTATAATAACTTTGGTTAAAAATTTTCTCTCCAACTACTTCTATATTTATTAACTCCACTGCTTAACGACTCTATGACTACAAGGTCATCTTTATTTGGATTTTCTGATTTTTCTGTAATATTTGCATAAATTTTTGATCCATGAATAACTAATTTAGATAAAACACCCGTTCCAACAAAATAACATTCCTCTCCTTTATGTTTGTTTGGATTACCTGGAAACCTGCTTGAAATATTTGTTCCACATTCTGCATCAGCTGCACAAATAAATGCATCACCCGAACCACAAGATAAATTATTTTTACTACTTGGTTTATAAATTGGATAGTAGACAGTACCATCTGCAAGTGATGGTTCAGCTACAACCTTTTTTTGATCTGTTAATTTTATATACCAACCAAGATCTGCATTTTCAGGACAGTTTGCACCTGTACTATCAGATGTGGTATCTTTGCAGTTTGTTAATTTATCTGCTGTTGCTACATCATTAACATGACCAAAGAAAGGAAAGTGCACATCTTTAATTCCAAACATTAAGTTGTCAACAGATGCGGGATTAACCATTACATCATTAAGATTTAAATAGTCTCCTGTTCCTCCATACAGCCAAAGTTTTTTATATTTTGTGCCAATTCCAGCCTCTAAAGAATGATACATGAATCTATTATTGAATAATCTACTGGCTTCAAGGTTAATTAAAGTAGTTTGATCATATAAATCAATTGGTAGAGATTTAGATGATAATGAGTCACTTGTTGGATCATAAGCATGCTCATATTCCATATTAGTTAAATTAATTTTAGTAATCTTGCCCTCTAAATCCGATAAATAGACTAAAGCACCTATATATTCAGCTTCACCTGAATTTCTTGCGTTAATTACTACTGGTGTTGATGGTAAGGAGTTTACAATATCATTTGGAGTATCTTCTATATCTATTCTCTTTTTTACTTTTCCTGTCAACCAGTCAATTATATAAACATTAGATCCAATTTTTGGATATGGATAACCATAACCACCAGACATAACTGCAACGTACTCATCATCTAGAATATCATTATCCCCTCTGCCTTTATTCGGTATCCTAATTACTCTAGGGGATGACCATGTTTCACCTAAATATCGGTAATCAAAATCTCCTCCTCCTGCAGCTATATCACCAATTTGGATTATACTGATAGTAGAATTTGGAATTGGACTTATTTTAGATTCTCCAAGTGTATCAAAAAGATAATCTTTAGAAAAAGTAAAAATTGTATTTCCATCTAAGTTTTGTAGATTTGTACTTGCTGTAACATCTATTCCATCTGCTAGGATTGTTAGATTTGTTTTGTTAATTGTATCTCCAACTAAAGTCCATTTTTTTCCTTTGTAACAAGAAGTTGTACCTGTGCTATCACAAATATTCGTAGTACCACTTTCTTTATTGGTAATTGCATTATAAGTTTCTTTAAAATCAGCAATGGAAACTCTTTTTGAACTATATGAAAATTCAGAAATCTCTCCATTTTCTGAAGCATGAAAAATTTTTTGTGCTGCTGGATCGTTTAATACTGAATAAATATGATAAGGTTTAAATGGATTAGTGACATCCAATAAGGTAAATCCTGAACCACCTCTTCCATAAGTTACCATTAATAATGTAAACCAATCAGTTCTTTTTAAAACTGGATGATAAAAATAAGTATCATGGACGGTAATTGAACCATCGAGTAAGAATAACGGGTTTGATCCTCCACCATCATCCTGATTATAATTTGGATTTATCATCTTTGGCATTTTAGGAATTACAAGTGGTGGAACAAATCCCCACAACTCTTCTCCTGTGTCTGTTGTAAAAGCGTGCAAAATCCCATTATTAGCTGCTGCATAAATTACCTCTCTTCTTGGCGTATTATTATCAGCCCAAGCTGAATAATTATTCTTAGCTCTAAAATATGCTTCTTCATTTTTTTTTTCAGAAGATCTTCTTGCTGAAGGAACTCCAACTGTTACAAGTTGTGAATTATAAATATCTGCAATGTAAGCTTTGACAATTCCACCACCAGTTTTTGTTTTTTTCTCTTCTCTAGTTCTGTATTCTTCTAAATTACAATCTCCATCGTAATCAAAATAGTCTTCTCCTCTTATAAAATTTATTAATCCTTTGTCTTCATCATTATTTGTTCCATCTCTTACTATGGATTGACTTTTACATCTTAATAAATTTTCACGTCCGTCTGATACCGCTAGTTTGCTATGGTACTCTTGTATTTGATTTCCAGTTTTCTCAAATAATCCTCTAATTTCAGAAACATTGTTAATATGAAAATTATTCCAATCAGACGTATAATCTGTACCAGGTAAAGCTGTCCAAATTTTTCGACTGTCTGGGTTTTTCATTTGTTTGGCTGCATTCCATTTAAAACCATCTCCGGTAGTTAATGACCCACTATGCGCCTCGCCATCAGATGTTAATTCTGTCTTTATGATAGTTCCCCACCATTCTTTTGTATTTCTGTTCTGAAATTTTGCTTGATACAATTCACCCTCTGATAAGACTTCTGCTGATATAGAAGGGGCCGAGTAAGCAACTGTTTTTGATATAATTTCTCTTACTATTGAATTAGTAACTGCTTTTAGATCTTCTGGAGTTTTAGCAACAAAAAAACCTTGTTTATCTGATCCTTCCGTACCACCTGCAATTGCAATTTCCTTAAATCTTTTTTCTACAACAGATTTACCTACAACATCACTTCCATATCCAACTGAATAAGTTATGATTTTTTTTGATCTAAAAAGACTTGAAATTTTTGACTTAGCATACCTATGAGTATCATCCTTCCACTCTCCATCTCCAATAAGAATAATAGCAGTAGTTTGGCAATCCAGTTCAGAATTATGTGGATTAATTGTTGGATCAAAATAATTAAAATATTTATTTGCTAAATCAGCAAACCCTCTAGCATGTGTACCATAATGAAGAGCAAAATCTGTACTTAAAAAATTTAATATTTGCTCAGATCCCAGTGGATTAATTCCTACGGCCATATAAGCATCCTCGCTTGGATTAACTGGAGCATTAAAAATAGGCTGCCCTCGTTTATAAAAACCATTAAAACTTACTGATCCACCATTCCATAACCCTAGTCCAAAGTTTGCTTGAGTTAAAATAGAAGAATCACTTAAGACAGATTTAATTGCATCTTTTGCACCCGTAATTCTTGAAACTCCTTTATTTCCAAAGCTTCTAACAAAACTTAAGTCATCTTTTTTAAGAACAGTTATTTCTAGTCTTTCAGAGTTAGCAACATAAATTAAATTTTGATCTGCCGCATTTCCATTTCCAATATCAATACCTCTTGGATAGTATAAATAAGGATCTTCATTTCCATTGGTATCGGTTTTATAACCTTCAGCTACACCTACAGATTTAATAAGTTTTACGGTTGAGCCGTTATCTTGATACTTACAAATTTTATGCCTATTAAAACCTGATGTATAAATGAAACCATTACTATAAACGATGCTATCACCTTTTCCTCTTCCACACTCAGTATCTTTTTGAGCTGAAAATAAGCTAGATCCAACTGGGCAACCTGAGCTATTTAATTCATATTTATATAAGTTTCCGTTTACACCATCTTTACTAAAAAGATAATCTTTAGTTCCAATTCTAGCCACATCAATTGCGTCATCCAAACGATCCAGTGTTGATAAGGCCACACTACATTTCATCCAATTATTTGATGAAAGGTGTCCATTGAGTGTGATTACAGTCCATGATTTCTTTGTTATATATAAAAGTTTACCAGTATTTTGATTGATGCTCATTGCTCCAACACCAGTAAACATAGTGGCTGCACCTTTATTTCTCATATCTTTTGGTGCACTGGAGTCTTTAAAAGTTCCGTTTGAAGAATTTGCTTTTGCTGTAAAAAATCTATTTTCGTTTTTTTTATTTTTATTGATAGACATCAAAGCAGATGAAGAACCTGTCTTTGTATGAGATCTATCGACAACTGCATAAATGTAACCCCCATATATATCAATTGATTTAGTGTAATCTAAATTTCCTTTTTTATCATTTAAGACAATCCCATTTCTTTTTCCAAAAATACTATCAGCAGTTACCCATTTGTCCGTATAAGGATTCCAATAGTTAATTCCCATATTTGCAGTCATTGCAGAAAAATAATTACCATTAAAATTTCCAACAACATCAACAGGCGCGCCTTTCATGCTGTCACCATTTTTTGCATCTAGTCCATCCGCTGGTTCAAACATACTGTTAGATTTATCGACTAAAAATAAAATATTTGCTGGAATTGAATTTCCTGATCCTGGAGGAAGTGATTTTGCTAATGCTGAATTAGTAAGTGCTAAAATTAAAAAAATAAATAATAATCGTAAATAAATCATGGTAAATTTATAAAGAATATTTATTGCTTATAATCAAAAAAATTTCTAAAGAACCCAATATGATCAAATTATCTTAATTGTTAAGTTTAAATGTTTAAATTGAATTTATTTGGTTTTGAATTGTATCAACTAATTTTTTAGAATTTTTTTCATTATAATACCCGAAATATCAACCCTACGAGTATAGTAATATAAAAATTTAATATGTAATTCTGAGTACAATTTTACTCGTATATTATTACTTGAAATTTATTATATTTGATTTTACTAAACATAAACCAAATCTATATTCTAATAGTATTAAACAATGCTCAATAATTTAATTAAACAAGTTTCAAAAATAGTTGTTGGAAATGAAAATAAAATCAAACTTACATTAGCTGCTATATTATCTGAGGGCAGTGTGCTCATTGAAGACAACCCAGGGTCAGGTAAAACTACATTTGCAAAAACAATTACATTAAATTTAGGACTAAACTTTAAGAGAATTCAATTTACTTCGGATTTATTGCCAAGTGATATTTTAGGATTTAATATTTTTAAAAATGAAGAGCTTAATTTTCAACAAGGACCAATATTTACAAATATTGTTTTAGCTGATGAATTAAACAGAGGAAGCCCAAAATCTCAAAGTGCGTTTTTAGAGGCGATGGAAGAAAAGAATATTTCAATAGATGGGCAGACTTATAAATTACCAGATCCTTTTTTTGTAATTGCTACTCAAAATCCAATGGATAGCTCAGGAACAAGCACTCTTCCAGATAGTCAGTTAGATCGATTTATGATCTCATTTTCACTTTCTGAATTAAACGATCAAGATAAGATACTAATGTTAAAAAATAATATTGATTTGGATAATATTAATTGTGAAAAGATAAATTGGAGAGAAATAAAAGATAAAAAAAATCAAGTTAATGTAAGTGATGAAATTTATAATTATGTCTTAGAAATTGAACAGACAATTCGTTCTTTAGATCAACAAATTTATATTTCCCCACGTTGTCTTAAACAAATTATTGATCTTGGAAGAGGGTGGGCAATGATTCATTCAAAAAATTATGTAACACATCAGGATATAAAAGACTTGTTACCTTACGTTCTAAAACATCGAATTAAGTTTCTAAAACAAGAAGAAAAGAAGGATTTTGTCATCAACGAAATACTTAACAAAATCAATATTAAGAAATGATAGCTTCAGCTATTAAAGGAATTTTTAATCACCAAATATTTGAAAATATCTTAAATAAAAATAGATCTAAAATTATTATTTATCCAAATTTAAATGGTCTTAGTGTTGGGGTGCTAGTTTTTTTTTGTTTTTTAATATCTGTGTTTTATGAAAATAACTTTGCTTTACTGTTATCAATTATTATTTTTTTTATATTCTTTATTTCAATTTTTATCTCTAATCAAAATTTAAATCATTTGGATATTCAATGGAAAGATGAATATTTTTTAGAACAAAATAAATATGAAAAAATTTATTTACAAATTTTAAATGATACTAATGAAAAGAAATTAAATATTGATTTAGTTTATCAGGATAAAACTATTGGAAACTTTAATTTTTTAAAAAGATTTAATAAAATTTTTATACCATTTTTTAATGAAAAAAGAGGTGCATTTAAAATTCAAAGATTAAGATTAAAATCGACTTATCCATTTGGCATTATAAGAACAAAAAGATTTTTTGATTGTGAAAGTAAATTAATTGTTTTTCCTAGAATGTTAAAACCCAATCAAGATTTATTGAATGAATTTAATATAAATTTAAATGGACACACATTGGATGAGTTTGATGGAATTGAAGATTATAAAAATGGTGATGATTTTTCAAAAATCGCCTGGAAAAAATCAACTCTCAAAAATAAAAAATATATTAAAAAATTTGAGCAACCAGAGAAAGAAAAGAAATCAGTTTTAAATTTAGATTTATACCAAAGTATAGAATTTGAAACTTTATTGGGTTATGTAACTTTTATTGTTCAGCACTATTATAAAAATAAGATCAATTTAATTGTTAAACACTTAGATCAAACTTTTTATCTTAATCAAAATGAAAATTCTTTAAAACAGATTTTAAAATATTTAGCAAATGTCCAGAACTAAGATTTTAGATTTAAAATATTTATCCTTTTCAATTTTATTATTATGCTTGGTATCAATTTCTGAGAATTTATCTTTAACTAATAAAATATTCTGGGCTGCATTAATAGTCATTAGTATATTTTTGTTTAATTTAAAATTTAAATATAAAAATGTTCTCACAGGTCTCTATGCATTAGGACTATTGTATCTACAATTCACTTTTGATCGGTATATTTTTTCTGAAGAATTCTTTATTCACTGCCTTGGCGTTTTACTTATCGTTAAGTATGCTGAAATAAATACTAAGAATAATGAATTATCATTTTGTCTAATTTGTATGATCATCAGTATTACAAGTCTGATTAATGGACAGGATATTTTAAGTTCGGTAATTGCACTATCTATAATTTTTCTATCTGTAGTTAACTTGTATCTCATTCAACAAAAAGAAGTGATGGATTTTAATTTTAAAAATGTATTAAAATATCTAAGTTTTGGATTAACTATTTTTCCAGTTATTATCATTTTCTATTTAATCTTCCCTCGTGCAGAAATAAATTTTAGATTATTTAATCCATCAGGAAGCTCTTTAGGGATACCCGATACTATTCAATTAGGATCATTTGAAGAGTTTTCTAATTCTGATGAAAAAGTTTTCACTTTAGTTAATCAAGATTTTAAAAAGGAAGATTTATATTTTAGAGTTAAAATATTTGATTTTATGGAACCAGATAAATCATGGAGACCAACATCTGGGCTTTATTTTTATAATCAATTTAAAAATTCACTTAAAATAAAAAACTTGAATAAAATTAGTGATACCTATGAGATAATTTTAGAACCTTATAAAAGAAGATGGATCCCATCCCTAAATAATTCTGAACCCATCTCAGATACAATCAATATATCTAACGATTTTTATAATCAAACTTTTATAAGTAAAAAGCCTATTGATCGAAAACAACAAATAAAATTTCAAAAATATAATATAAAATATGAACTCAGCGATGAGATTAAAAATTATTATATTGATCTACCTGATACCATTTCAAAAGATCTAGTTGATTGGGTCAATATTAATAAAAAAAATAAATCGAATATCCAATTTTTAGATCATATTTTAAATACTTTTGCAGATGGCACTTATTTTTATAACTTAAATCCCGAAGTAGATGCTGGTAACAACTACGCTGACTTTTTTTTAAAGTTAAAAGAGGGATATTGTGAATATTATGCAGGGACTTTTGTGCTACTTTCAAGACTTGCAAATATTCCAAGTCGAATTGTATCTGGGTATTATGGGGGAGATCTTAATACAGTTGGTGATTTTTATGAGTTTAAACAGAAAGACACTCATGCTTGGGCAGAAGTTTGGTTAGATGACAGAGGGTGGGTTAGAGTTGATCCTACTTCAGTTATACCAGCTTTAAATGTTAAAAATTCTTTAAATGAGGTTTTTAATGATGAAAAAATTGTAAATACTTCATTGTTTTCACCTAAAATATTTAAATTAATGAACTATTATATTGGGTATGCTGATTTTGTCTGGACAAGACACTTATTGTCTTATGATAATAATAAACGAATTTCATTTATTGAAGAAATATTTAATTTAAAATTTTCAAAAATATTTATTTGGATTTTTGCTCCTGTTTTCATATTTTTAGGCTTTAAAATTATATTTAAAATTAATACAACAACTATCATTAATTTATTATTTAATTTTATAGTTTGGAAAAGTAAAAAAGAAAAAAAGGTATTAAATTCAGATACTCATCAACAAATTATTAATAAATTAAAATTACATACCCAAAATAAATATGGATCATTTTTCAATTTGTATGGGGGCTTTAGATATTCAGATCAAAATATTGAATTGACAAAAATATTTAGAACTTTTATGTCATCAAAGTAAATATGAAAAAAATAATCTCAGTTTTAGTTATATTAATTCTTGCTGTTTATGTTTTGGTTGAATTTGTAGGTGATAGTATAATTAAAGGATCTCTTGAAAGTAATATTACAAATACCTTAGATAGAAAAACAACTATAGGAGATTTAAATATCAGCTATCTAAGTGGAAGTGCTGAGATAGAAGACTTAAAAATTCAAAATAAAGATTTTCCTGGTCATTTAATTTTATTAAAGAAGGCATCTGCAAAATTAAACACTTCTTCTATATTTAGCGATAAAATTGAAATTGATGAAATTTTAATCAACGGAGTAAATTTAAGTTATTATTTTATTGTTAATAATAAAATGAAAATAAATGATAATGTTAAATCTTTACAAAAAACATTAAATAAAGAAAGCTCAGCTTCTTCAAGTTCTAAAAAGTTTGTAATTAAAAATTTAAAGCTAAATAATATTATTATTTCAGCAAAATCAGAAAAATTAAATCTTGATAAAAGTATTAATTTTGAAAATTTAGGGTTTAAAAATATTGGAAACACTAAAGATAGCAAAGATTATAAAACTGTTCTTAAAGAAACTATCAATAAAGCCATGAAAGACATGAAAAATAAGGTTTTAAGAGGTAATGTGGGCAATGCATTAAATAAGGTAAAAAATATTGATCAGGATAAAATTAAAGAAAAGATCAAAAAAGAACTATTTCAAAACAAAGATAAAGTAAAAAATAAGCTTAAAAAATTACTTAATAAAAATTAAAAGTTTCCTTCTCTCCAAGAAGATCTCATTGCCTCAACATCTTCTTGAATACTATTTAATTGAACAAGGTCCGTTTTATCTTGAGTAGATTTACCTGCTATATTTGCAAATAATTTATTTCCAAAAGCAACTAATTTAGATAAGACACCACTTCCAACATATAAACATTGCTGATTTCTATTTGCGGCATCATTTGTTCCAAGACGACTTGAGTAGTTGGTTCCACATTCATCATCAACAGCACATACAAAAGCTTTACCAGGATCACATTGATTTAGAGATGTTGTAGGTTCATAAATTGGAAAATAAGCAACACCTCTTGTAACAGTTGGTTCTGCTATAACCTTTTGACTATTTTCTAATTTGATAAACCAACCTACATCTTTTGTGACTGGACCAAATCCTCTTATTACTACCTCATCGTTGCTATCTAACGGGCATTTAATTCCAGTACCATCATCAGTAGTATCTTGGCAGGCGAATAATGAAAGTGGAGAGTATATTTCACTTACATCTTCATAATAAGGGAAATCTTTGTCTCTAAAACCAATGAGTAAATTATCAATATTATTATTTTTAGTGGTTACTCTTTCATAATCACCTGTTCCTGCATATAGCCAAAGATTTTTAGAGGTTGTGCCTATAGCTGAGTCCATGCTATGGAACATATAACGTCCATTTGTTGAGGTTGACAAAGTTTCAAATATAACAGTACTATCATATAATTCAGTTCTTAAACCTGCTTTAGTTTGAGTCATATCGGTTAAGTTTATTTTAGTAACTTTGCCTTCAAGATCATTTACATAAACCAAAGCACCTTTATAGTTTATACCTGTTGTTTGATCAGCAGTTATGACAACTGGAGTAGCTAATACAGAATTTATAATTTCATGACTCACATTCGTACCATTAACATTATCTGAAACACTTATCGCTTTATCAATACTTCCTGGTCGATCAATAAAATCATCTAGATCAACAACAAAAACTCCTGAGCCAACTGTTTTTGAGGCAGCTCCATAACCAGCACCCATGACTGCAACATATTTATCTGTATTACTTGTAACTGGCATTCTAAAAATTCTAGGAGAGGACCATGTTTCTCCTAATTTAGTGTAATCATATTCAGCTGGTAAATTTATACTTAATCTTGCAATTGCATCTGGTTCAATTGATATTGATAAATTTTTGTTAGTTGGGTTTTGGGATATTCCACTTGTATCTCCGTTATAAGTTTGGGCTGAGCTAAATGAAATTGTAGTTTTACTTCCATTTTGAGAAACTTGATAAGCAGTTGTGATTATTCCATCAAAAAATATTGTCATATCAGTTTTTGTTAACCCTGTAACTGGTAGTGTAAAATTTCTTCCAGTATAACAAGAAGTTGTAAGTGTGGTGTTGCAAGTGCTGTCCACACTATTATCTGCTTGATAATTTGCAATAACGGTATCCGCTTCATCTAAATCTAGCCAGCCATAAGTCTCATCTATGTAATCAAAGCGAGAAACAATACCTAAATGGTTCATTCTTAATACTTCGTTTTGAACACTATCATTATAAATTGAATATAAATGTAAAGGTTTCTCTGGATTGGTAACATCTAAAACAGAAAATCCAGCCCCACCTCGTCCAAAAGGAACCATCATAATTGTATACCAGTTGGTACCTCCAAAATATGGGTGTTTAATAAACATATCATGTACAACTGGAGATCCATCTACACCATAAATTGCACTGGAACCTCCTTTGTCTCCTAAGGCATTGTTATCGTTTAGACTTGGATTGACAATTAAAGGTAATTTTCCAATTATAAACGGAGGTATAAAGCCCCATAATTCTTGTCCAGTATTTCCATTAAATGCATGAAGCATCCCATCATTAGCACCTACATAAATTGTCTTAGCTCTATTCTCATTTGCATTTTTAAAAGCTTGATAATTATTTATAGATCTAAAATAGGCTTCTTCATTTTTTTTAATAAAATTAGTATTAGCACCTGGTGGTCCAACAACAACTAATTCGGAATGATAAATATCTCCTAAATATCCACGTCTACCATCATCATCTGTTCTTATTTCTTTTAATATACAATCACTATCATAGTCAAAATAATCTTCTCCTCTTACAAAATTAAAATAACCTTTAATATCATCTTCATTACCATTTTGAATAGAGGTTCTGCTATCACCAGAATTACTACATCTTGCTGTTCCAACATTTGTTGGACTTGTTGGTGTATCACCATGATAATCTCCTACCTCTATTCCTAAACTTTCAAATTGTTCGTTAATTAATATCGAGTTTGCCTCGGTAAAATTATTCCAATTACCATTATAGTCAGCAGCTGGAAGAACAGTCCAAATTTTTCTACCACTTGGAAGTGGCATTTGTCTTGCTGCTTCCCATGTAAAATCATTTGCAAGTTCGCCTTCTTCAGATATTGACGTTGCTGATAAAGATCCTAGCCATTCTTTTTTTTGTCTATATTGGAATTGTGCTTGATATAAAAATCCACCTTCTCCCACTTTTGATGTAATCGCTGGTGCAGTAAATGCTAATTTATCAGCTTGGATATTCCTAATAATTTCAGTTAATCTTGCTTTAAGTGTTGCAGGATTTTGTGCAACAATTGCATCACCAGTTCCACCTCTCATTGCTAACTGATTAAATTGTGCTAACCCACTAGCAGATATTCCTGATCCGTATGCAATTGGAATTGTTTTTACAGGAGAGTTTTGTCTGTTTGCAAGTTGTTGAATTTTATTAAAACCTGCATTTACACCAGTAGTAAATTCTCCATCTCCAATGACGATAATGGGGTTACCCTGACAGTCTGAATTAGGATCAATTGGACTTAATGTTGGATGGTTATAATAATCTTCAGCCAAAGTTGCAAAAAAGTTTGCATTGGTTCCCAACATTGGTTGGGCTTGTCTTACTCTTGTGTTAATTTTACCTGCACCATTTCTGTCAGCCTTAACTTCAATACATCCTAAATTACTACAAGGATTTCCTCGATCTCTACCATTATCCCAATTATCTAATCCAGGAAATCGATCAGGCCCCACACCCCAAATATTACCATAAAGTACAACCTCTCTAATCATCCGGTATAGATTTAACCAATCTATTCCATATGTATTAACTGCTCTTTGCCTAGGCATAGAATTGATCCCATACTGACTAAATCGCCCCCACCTACTCCACCAAACTTGATAATCAGACCATACTCCATAACCAAAATTAACACTTGATATTAAAGAACTATCGGTAACAATTGATTGTATAGCTTGTTTTGCACCTTCCATCCTTGACATACTCGATGACATCCCGGTGACGTTTTTAAAATTTAGATTAAAATCAAAGCTTTGAACAGCTCGATTACTTTCATCTGCAACGTAAATTCTTGATGTACTTGCTTCTACAGCAATATGATAAGGGGTTCTGAACCTAATATCATTTCTATTGTTTGTTGGATTGTAGTTAATGTTTACTCCTCCATTTCTTCCGACAGAAGAATCAACTGTAATTACTGTTCCAGAAACCGAAATCTTTGTAAGATTATGGTTAACAGAGTCTGTTAAAAAAAATTGATTTTCATCAGTTGGATGCCCAACGACGGACGAAGGTGTATGAATAGGGTTAAGAGTTGTTGTGTAAGTATCATTTGGCTCATCACTAAAGCAAGTTCCATTAGGCGCAAATTTATAAAATTGAACTTGTGTTCTTTTATCGAGTGAGCCTACAGCAATTAAATTTCCTGAGGCATCAACATTAAAAGCAAAATTTGGGTGTGTCGACCATTGACCCAATCTTAAAATTCTATCTAGTATTGAATTACGGCTTGGAGAGCATCTTGTTGCATTAACGTTAACTGCTGTTAAGTCTTTGACATAGTAGTCTGCACCTCTATGGTTCATTAAAACCAATTGATCACCATTTAAAAACATTTGAGAGAAGATTTGCCCAATTCTTTCAAGTCTCGTTAGAGAGTTATTGGTAAAATTATATCGAAATAACCTTTTGTCATTATTATCATAAGTAAAAATTTGATTATCGTAGTAGACAACTTTTTTTGCATTTTCTGCTAACCTAAATCTATACCAATCATGAGATAATACTGCTCTGCTAGGATGTATATTCTCTTGAGAATTTGCGGCCTGGTTAGTCTGCCTTATTGTGTTTTGCGAATAAACTAATACTGATCCTGTATTAGTTATTGGAGCTACTGCTCGAACATTAGAACTGTAATTAACCCCTATCTGAGTTCGATCATTCATACTTCCAGATACATCTAATAGAATCAAAACGTTTGCAGGAACATCAGCTTCTCCACCAGTTCCAGGAGGCAATGTTTTTGAATTAATTGGATTAATAAATAAAAAATTTATAATTAATACATTTAATAAAATTTTAAAATATTTATTCATTAATTATCTTTTTTATGTTCTTTGGGTACTATGTTGTCAGAATTTTTTGCTTGGTTTAGAATTTCTGAAAAATTATAATTTGATATTTCTAATTCTTCTCTCCATAAATTTTTATCAACATTCATTCTCAAATAAATTACATAATTTTTTCTTTTTAAATCCCATACATGGTAACCATTATAAAATTTTGGATTTCCCCCAGTTTCAAAATTTCCAAATCTAGATTTTGCAAAATTCATTAAAACTAATTTTTCTGTTGTTCTATTTTGCTTTGGTTGATTTTCAACAAACATTAATATTGAAAGAAGTTTTTTATTAACAAAAGAATATTTTACAGTAATATTTTCAAATCCTATGCCACCACAAATATCACTTGCTTGTAAAAAAAATTCTGCATACATAGTGTTTTCATCATAAATTAAAGGTCCAAATTTTTTTTCATGTTTTTTTTTAAATTTTTTTCCAACATCAATTTCAAAGTCACAACCTGCTTCTGCATTAGTAAATTGAAACAAAACTAAGCTTAGAAATACGACTG
>Ga0206124_10001778_pt1 | contig 16639 bp, 21 predicted proteins | sample Helgoland_Spring_3_FD_148671 | JGI IMG/M metagenome (GOLD analysis project Ga0206124, IMG submission 148671) | Pelagic subsurface seawater microbial communities from Kabeltonne, Helgoland, North Sea - Helgoland_Spring_Bloom_20160321_2 | ecosystem: Environmental > Aquatic > Marine > Epipelagic ... | reverse complement strand
TTTTATTTTTAGAAGTAGATACGTGGACATATGACTTTGATTTTTTAATGAATTCCAAACAATTTAATACTCCTAAATTATTTATACATAGCAAAAATGATATCATCTCTCCATCTAATTATATTACTTCTATATTTGATTCTCATAATAATCATGGTAATATTACAGAACAATTATTATTAGAAAATAGTGAACATACTAAACACATACTTTCGAATGAATTAAAATATAAAGAAACTATATTAAATTTTATAAATAAGAATTAGGACTACCTGCACCTACTGTAAAATATTCCATATCTCCACCTGCTTTAATATACTTACTCAATTCTCTTTGTAAAACATATTCTTCATACGCGCCTAAACTATTTGGATCTTTTTTAAATTTTAGCCATAAAGGTTGTATTCTAATAATAGTATCTCGTATTGTTGGTGAACTATAAAAAAATATATCTATAAATTCTACAAATAAATCTTTGCATAATTCTAAAATATCATTTATAAAAATAAGTGATATTATAAATGGTATCCAATACATCTATTTTTTAATATTATAGTCTATAGTCTTTAAATATTAACTTTCATAATAGTTAATCCATTTTAAAATAGTGCTATATACTTCATCATTTTTACATTTATTCGTTTCATACTCTTTTCCAACATCCTTCCACCAGGTTAATTTTATGGCTTGTGTTTCTTTACCAACATCGTCATCTCCCCATAAAGCATATGAGGGTAAACGTGTATTATGTATTAATTCTAGGCTATGATTACGGTCAAAAGCTTCTGTATTGGGTTGGGACATAGAGTGGAATATGGAGTTGGATATGGAGTTGGATATGGACTGGGAGTAGGAAAAGGACATTTACGACTATAAAATAGAATATTTATATATATCAAATTTGTAATCTATTGAATTTAAAATCTATTAAATTTGATATATATAAAAAATAAATGTATTAATAAATACTATGGAATATTTATTAGAACATTACGGTAGTATTGATAGTAATATTAGTTTTGAGAAATATCATAAAGAACTAAGAGATTTTTGGTATATATTAATATTTTCTAATTATGTAAAAATAACTGAAAAAAATAAACCATATCAACTATTTATTAATAAACTAAGTAGTAAAAAAAATTGGCTGGAATATATGTCTAATATATATAAAAATACATAAAGCCCTAAACATAGTTTTTTTTTTATTATATCTGGTTGATGCTAAGTGGATAGACCTAACTCGATAAACATATGGAGCATGCTCCCCACTTAGCATCTTCATCCAGACCAGACTTATAAACGCCTGCTCGACAGCACCCACAAGACTGTCCACACTGTCCACCAATAGACATGTAATGGACGTTGGCGGTCCAGGCCAATCCGTGCGTTGTTTCCTGTGGACAGTGTGCACATTTATCTTGGGTTTCAGTTTGGCCTTGTTCGGCAACGAACCCAAGTGCAAACGTCGCGGCAGTCATAGGATCGACATCCTGTTTAACCAGTGGTCCCTTGGCGACTGGTTTTTCTTTACTCGCCATCATCGTGGTAACCTCCTTAGCTGTCTTTCCACCGCTGGCGTGGTATTCCTTCTCAGTGAGGAAGCGACCCCATGCAAGATAGCATGGAGGCTTGCCTGCTGCTGGCTGGTCGGCGGCCATAATTACTGGTTCATCGGTAGACCCAAGTTGCTGTTCGTGGATCTGCTGTTGGCGAATTTGATTTCGTGTTTGGACGGGCATTGTGATAGGAGAGTGGTGAGTATTTCAGCACCTATAAAATTTCTAACCTATCAAATTTTTATTTACCCCTTTATAGGTGACCATCTACTACTTTATAGAATATTTCGGTATGTTGTTTTATTATAATACCTTTGGTGATTTCCTGTCAATGTATATTTAAACTTTTTGATTATATATCATTTACTATTTTATATATATCATTTACTATTTTATATATATCATTTACTATTTTATATATATATCATTTACTATTTTATATATATCATTTACTATTTTATATGATATATATAAAAACGACTATTTTACTTAAACTATAATAGAACGGTTATTATGTAGACTTCTACTATTATTTAATGATATTACTATTGTTTTTATTTCTTTATCTCTTACAACTGTAAGATGAATTTTCTTACTTCCCCATGTTTTAATTTGTTCTAATAATGATGCAAAATCCTCTATATTATTTAAATTATTGTTACCATAATTTACAACACTCACAATTACATCATCCTTTTTAAGTTCATCTTCAGTTCCTTCATATTTATCTCCGTTGGTATTTAACATTTCTACAATCTTTAATCCATTTTCTATTTTAATTAATTTAATTTCTATAGTTCCTATAGTAATAGTTTTAATATCTTGAGAAGGTCTTTCATCTAATATGACAGGTATTAAAAATGGTGTTTTAAATTGTTCTCGTATAATTTTTAGTATTAATTCATCACCTGGTAATTTTTGTGTAATGACTAATAACAGACTTTGTATATTATCTATTTTCGTTATTACACCAGACGGGTCAAGTGGGTCGATTATCCCAACAATTAAATCATTTTCTTCGATACCAGCAATACTAGAAGGTGTATTAGGATAAACTCTCTTTACAAAAGCACCTTTACAAATTGTATAATTGTCAGGACAATATGTTTCTATAAATTCACTTGAATAAATTTCCGTTGCGTCTATAGAACCTATATGAGTAATTTCAACTCCAAGATACCCTCTCCTAACTTTTTGATATTCAATTAATTGATCTATTATATTTTTAGCAAACTTAGATGGTATAGCAAATCCCATACCTTCCCAATAGCCTGTTACACTACTTATTAATGTATTTATACCTATTACTTTTTTAGATAAATTAATAAGTGGTCCACCTGAATTACCAGGATTAATAACCGCATCTGTTTGGATATAATTAACAAAATCATTATTTACAATACGACTTATTCCAGATACAACACCAGTTGTTATAGTATCCCCATATCCCAATGGATTCCCAACCGCCATTACCCACGATCCTTTCATAATCCCATTTAATTCTAATTGTAACGCAGGGTAATCCTCTATTATAGTTGGGTCAACTGTTAACACTGCTATATCGGTTTCTTTGTCTGAAGCTAACACACTAACACTAACTTTATTAGACTCCTCTTCTTTTAATATAATTCCTATATTTTTAACATTATCTATAACATGCTGATTTGTTATAATATATTTTGTATTATTTAATTCATATATGAACCCACTACCAAGACCTTCTGGAGTTTGATCATAATTATCTAAATACTCTTCTAATCCTGGTATATCAAAAGGTAAATTTTCTAAATTAGGTCTATCTATCTCATTTAATTCGGTTACTATACCTACAACTGAAGGTGTTACTTCTTTAGAAATACGAACTATTTCTGTATCTATTTGTTCTAAAATATTATTTTGATTAGTAGATATTTTTGATAAATCGTCTGATGTTTTAGAACAACATACAGCCCAATTATTAAATGGATCTTTATGACAGCGTTCACCATTAGGACATTTACCATTCATACAACTTACATGCACACCATTCTCATCAACTAATGGATTATCGCCATTACACGGAGAATAATCCTCTTGACCTATTTCTATATTATTAATTGCTTCTCTATTATTAATTGCTCCTCTATTATTAATTGCTCCTCTATTATTAATTGCTTCTCTATTATTAATTGCTTCTCTATTAATTCCTCCTCTATTATTAATTGCTTCTCTATTATTTAATATATACGCGATAGTTCCTATTATCCCTATTGATTTTATATTCTTTTTCATATATTATTATAATATATTTTAATATATTATATCTTAAAATTAAATAATATCTTAAAATTAAATAATATCTTAAAATTAAATAATATCTTAAAATTAAATAATATCTTAAAATTAAATAATATCTTAAAATTAAATAATATCTTAAAATTAAATAATTTATCTATTTAGTGAATATTACAATTTTATTTTTAATCTAATTTCTTATTAGTTTCTTCACGTTATGTGACTAAAGCGAACTCCTTATTATATACGGAATTAGTGTCAGAGTCTACCAATTACCCGTTGTGGAGTATTTGGCGTGTTCCTCTGCCTCTACTTTTTCTCTGTATGCGGCGGCAGGCTGTTGCGAGTGAAGTCTTTTTCTGTGAGCCCAGTGCTAAACCGATACTCATTCCAGAGTAAGTCGGTACTTTTGCCATTCTGATGATTAAGCATTACCATCTTCGCGGGACGCCAGTACTTGTTCATATACTGCGTATAACCGATAGAGCGAAGGGTCTTGAGCAAACTTTGTTTGCGATCATAGTAGTCAACCTTCAACAAACGATAATGCTCCTGGTCAACCCACACCTCTTGCCTGGTATAACCGGAATTTTTATCGACGGGCCGACGTTCGATCACGAATGTTGCCTGACCTTCAAATGTCTCATCCCGCAACCAACGATAGGTATACTTCTCGACTTCCTGGCTAGAGAGGTCCTCGAAGGCGAACTCACTACCAACAAAGGGGCCAGACTTATTCCGCGAGGCGATGCGCTTGACCCGCTTTAGCGCCGGTAAGTATAACCATTGATCATCATCACCTTGCTTGTGAGAAAAACTGAGTAAACCTGTACCCTTGATGTCCGCCGGTGTGTCAAAAATCATCAGGCTCTTGTCGCCATCGTCACTGACTTCAAGTGTTTTCAGTCGTACTCGTCGCTTACTTTCATTACCCTTGGCGTTACGTAACACCATTTCCATTTGAACCTGACTATCGATCCAGCCTTGATCTCTTAGATCTGCTTCGATGGCAATCGCAAGCCCTTTCTCTTCGGCCGACTCAGCTATTGCTGCAGCAGCCTTTTCCTCATCTTCAAGTTTTTGTTGGAAGGCTTTAAGAGCAGCAGCTCGTGCCATTTCAGCCTCAATTTCTTCCATCATTTCTTGTGCGGCTAGTTCTGCCTCTAATTGTGCTTCAAATAATTCAATTTCTTTATCAACTTCCAGTTCAGCCATAAGAGCCGCAACTTTAGCGTCACGGTTGAACTTCGACAGGTTAGCTGTTACATCTTGGACATCTTGGACATCTTGGACATCTTGGAAGGCTAAGGTCACAGATAAATCGTCTTGTGTAGAACAACATACAGCCCAACGATCCGCTTCATGAATATTACATTCATAACCTGAAGGACAATCCTCCCCACCACGTCCACAAAATAATTGGTCCCCATTATCATCAACTAATGGTACACCAATATGACAATGAGCAATATCGTATTGAGAATTATCTGGAGCTATTTCTCTATTATTAATTGTTTTTCTATTATTAATTACTTCTCTATTATTTAATAGATACGCGATAGTGCCAATTATCCCTATTGATTTTATATTCTTTTTCATATATTATTATAATATATTTTAATATATTATATCTTAAAATTAAATAATATCTTAAAATATTATTTAATCTTCCGATATCTGTATAATTTTTTTTTTAAAACTAATAGAACTTATGGCAATGCGATTTCTATACTACCCATATCTTTATCCACATAAATTTTCATCTTGTCAAACTTAGGAGCACCCATTCCACTAAATTGATAAAAACCAGCAGGCTCCTTAGGAATAAAGAAGAAGAAGTCTAGTTTGCCATTACCATTATTATCTTCAAAAGCAGCGAGAGCATATGAACCCAGTGGAACTTCCATACTCCAAGAAACATCACAAGTTCCACTTTTACTCGGCTCATAAATTTTTTCTTGACTATGATTCATACCCTTCCATCCCGACTCTTCATAAATAAGAACGTGAACAGCATTTTTCGTAGAACATCCAGTAACAGTACCACTTACTGTATACATATGATTATCATTTATACGGTATTTGTTATTTAATATATACGCGATAGTGCCTATTATCCCTATTGATTTTATACTCTTTTTCATATATTATTATAATATATTTTAATATATATTATCCTAAAATTTAATTTAAATAAGTTTACTATCTATTATATTTTTAAAATTTTCTATAGGTTGATTCCCTCTTAATAACTGTCCATTGATAAAAAAACTTGGTGTAGATCTAACATTTAATTCATTTTCCGCTATTTTTATTTTATTTTTAATTTTAGATTCTAATTCTTTATTATTATAACACTTATTAAAATCCGCTTCAGTGAGTCCTATATTACTATAGGACTCTATTAAAACCTTTTTTGGTTGTTTAGATCTCGACCATTCTCTCTGAGTTTTATATAAATAATTCATATACTCTAATCTCTTATCTATATCAGATACATTTAAAACTAACATACTTGCTAATAAAGATATATTACTAAGAGGATGCGCTCTAAACACCATTTTAACTTTACCTTTATTTACATATTCATTTATTAAAACATTTAAAGTAGTATTATGATAATCAGCACAGTGTCCACACGATAATGAAGAATATTCTATAATAGTTACAGGAGCATTTTTATGACCTATTACAAAATCATCTTTAGTAAGTTTTAAAATAGGATTTTGTTTTTTTTTATTTCTATTAATAGTTTTCCTATTTCTATTTACATTTTTATTTGCAATCACATATGCTATTACCCCACCGCCGATTCCTATTGGTATTATTTTTTTCATATATATATATATATATATAAAAAAAATGATTTATTATTATAATAAATCATTATAATTATATTGAATGTCTTCTAATAAACTATTAGAAAAATTACACGAAATACGTGATATATTAATAAATTATATAGATAAAAATAATATAATATTTAAATCTCCATATATTAACTTCTCATTACAACTAAATAATAAGTTTAATATTATTGAACTAAATGATGAATTAGATATATATGATAGTTGTAGTATCCTAGGGGGGAGTTACTTATGTAGATGTTAAAAACTGGATATCTATTAAACCTGGTATTAAGTTCGGGGATCCAAATACAATCGATATTAAATTTTTAGCTGTAAAGTTAAAAAATAATGGCAACTTTTTACCAATAGAAGCGATTATCCATACTTTTATCCACGAATTATCCCATACGATTACAATCCCTGAATCCCATATATCTAAAACGATGGATAAACATACTAAAAAAATACAACCTACTGTTTCGAATAGAAAGAAACGAGCATTTATGGAAAATCACCATACTAATACATTTTATAGTAATTTTGCGAAATTATTAAGAATTTGCGAGGATTTAGATATATATAAATTGCCAAAAAATTATAATTTATTTACGCCAAAAAATTTACAAAGATATGATAGTATGATAAACCATAACGATTTATTATCGTTAGGCACTTCACCGAAATATAGAATGGATACTTTATAAATTTGAAGGATATAACCGATTGTAATAATTTTATACCAATTGTAGTATGATTTTGCAACAAAAAGTTCCGTCTGGTACCGCTGACGACAACTATATAGTTGATGCTATTCCTAAATTGGATGAGTATATTAGAAAGGGTTGGAGCATACCAAATACTTGGGATATAATGGGACATACAGGTTCTATGCCGATGCTCACATCTACCTTTATTCAGACTATTTGGGATCCACAAAATAAAACAGAAGATTTTAGAAAGATTGTAGTGGAACTTCAGAAGTGGATGGTTTCCCAAACTAAATTAGAGATTCCAAAAACAATAGATAATAAAGCGGGTAGTGAACTTTTCATTGAACCAAACGCACCTGTAAATAGACATTTAGATACATTTGATAGTGTATCATTTAATGAAGTGCACCGAGCTATTTTACAATGTTTCTCTTCTAAGGACCATCCTATCAGTATTGGTCAATATTATTGTTTAAAAGAAGACATTATTGTATTTATAACGGGGGTTACGCCCTATCCACATTTTGATCGTTCCAAAACTATTCAGAATCTCTATAACTTTGTAGTATATAAAAAGACTAATCCAATTGGATATGTTAAGTCGTGTGGTCCGATCCTTGTCGATGATACCAAATCCTATATGTGTATAGATGACTGTTATGGCGGGTTAACACTTAAAAAATGCTATCTATCTACTGAAGAAAATACTCCTTGTCATTTTTGGTGTGGTTCTGTTAAAGAAATTATACCAGAAAAAAATAATTCACTTACCATTTACAATACACTTATTGGTTATAAGTCATTGGGGACATTGGGTTCAGTTAAAAATTATAATCAAATTTCGATAGACAACACCAATACTATTTATATACTAAGTAATGCGTTTTCTATTACAAAAGATACTCTCATTAATGTGGAATTTACTAAATTTCTAAATAGTAGTATAATAGAAGGAACCCTATCACAACAAGAGTTTCTATATAGTAACATAGATAGACTGTTTGATCCGAATAATACTATTATGATAGAATTGGACGCGAAAATAATGGTAAATAGTATGCTATCTCGATGTATTTCTTCTAATAGTGATACATATAATAGTGATACATATAATAGTGATGGTATAGAGGTAAATCCGTTAGAACCAATCTATATAATAGATAATATTCGATGGTCTCGATGTAATGTACCTACTGAAAATGGTATGACAAAAGATGTTGTCGGATTTATAAAAACAGATCCTAAAAAGAATCATTGGACGATGGTGTCAAGATTGGATGGTGGGTTAATGTGTTGTGAATGGACCAAAAGTTATAAAAGTATAGAAGATCTAAAGAATTTTGTGGAAAGTATCCATTTGGGAGAATTCACTAGTTATCTAGATTATGCTAAACAATATGCTAATAAAACCTATAATCTTAGTTTGTAACCTAACTATATAATTTTCTATAAAAAAATATTATTATAATAATAATAAAATTGATTTTTTTTTATATAATAGTAATAAAATATAGTAGTATGCCAATTTTATTCCAAAATGTACTATATTATACGTGTCAAAATTGTTTTAATTCTATTAATAAAAAAAATCGTTATTTAGAGATACATTATTATAAGGGTTGTGTTTATAATCTACAATTATGTAGTGAACAGTGTTTAAAAAAAATGATTCATACATTTCCCTATCTAAATAAACATACATTTATATGGATATAATTTATTAAATAGTTGTATGCTTGGATTGGACATCAACTTGGATTTATTTATATTAATATTTAAACATTAATATATAATAATTAGTATTAGTAAATGGTAGAAACTAGCCCCATTATTTTGTTTTCAACTATAGAAAATTTAACAAACAAAGTATTAAATATAGTACTATGGTCATTTAATTTATTTTTATTTTCTATTGGTGCTGTTATTATTGTATCCAATTATCAAAATCTAAATAAACCAACTGGTATAGAGGATTGTGGTAATATATTTTTAATGATTGGACTTAGCACTATAAATTCATTATTAATTATGATTGGATTTTTTAAATATCTATTTATTAGTATATTCACATTTTCCAGTTCATTCGTGTTATTATCCTACAATATATATAATATAGAAACTATTAATAAAACGTGTATCGACTATTATAGTGATAGTCATAATAATATATGGGTATTTAATAAGATTTGTATACTATTGTTAATAATAAATTTAGTTTTATATATAATTAAATATATAAATTTTATTAGAAGTCCAGTATTAGATATAGAACAACCATTACTAAATAATAATGATTATATAAATAATACTATAGTAGATAATCCTCCAACAGATAGAGTTGTTCCAATAGAAAATATATACGATGATATATCTAATTATAATAGTTAGATATAATTATTAAAATTGATTTATATAAAGATTATTATTAATAATATAATAATATGAGACTCTCGATGGTTTTAAAATTCGCACGACAGGGTATTCCTTATCCTTATCCTTATACTAAACCAATAACAAATCCAATAAGTGGGAAACCAATACCGAATAGTACTATAGATGATATAAATTCAATATTAGAAAATTATTTTCCTAGTCTATATGATACAACAAAAATAAAATCTAAATCCAAAAATAAGAATTAGGATGTACATTTATAACATATATTATAATTTATACTAAAATGTTTGCATTGTTTGCATTCTTTATAGGATTTTTTCTGTATACATAGTGAACATATTGGTATAAATGTTTTAATAGTATTCCATATATTTAATCCACAATTATCATCAATATCGCAAAAACATTCCGAAGATTCTATTACAGGATATAATTCACTCATTATTATATTTTATAGTAATAGAATATAAATAGAATCAAATTTAAACAGGATAGAATGTTTTTTAAGTAAAAAAATTTGATAATTTGTATAATCCATAGACATTTTATACATTACTATGTCAACTAAACGAATTGTTAATGAAAATAATGTATATTGGGGAATTGATGCTAAGACAAGTAATAATGAAAATGGTGTATATTGGGAAATTGATGCTAACACAAGTAAACGACTAAGTGACAAAGAAAATAGTGCAGGTAGCGAAATAATGTCAGAATTTAAGGTGGACGAACACCAACAGACGGTGGTAACATACATCGGATCTGCCACGAACGTGATCCCAGTACACCAGTATCCCGAACACGATTTTGTCTTTGTGACCCCAGAACCCTCCCACTCAGTTGCAGTCGCTCACTGGCCAGAGGGTTGTATTGGATGGTGGCAACTTATGCAGAGTCGGGAACAACTTCTTGACATCATTCATGCGTGTCTCGGTCGTAGTATATGGTCGATGAAATTAATGGACGAAACACTGGCAGTATTTACACATATTCTCCCTACTCAACCTAGTACTAATCGTGTTGTCCGTCACCAAACACTTCGGGTGTTTACAGGGATGTCAAGCGACGACATGGATGACCGTGTGAGAGCCGAGGTCCTGGCGGCTGACCATTACATCTTGGGATTCGATGGAAAAAAGGCTGAGAAGGCTCGTACTAATCTCTTCGACTGTCATGGTAGCACTGCTACCGAACTACTAGACCCATCTGATAATTCTAGTAGAGGTGGAGAGTTTGAGCCACTACAAGGCTCCCCTGATGGGATAGGTCAAGAATGGACGTGGGTTCCCTATTCCCTAGACAACGAGGGAAACTGGCTACCCACTGCCAGCGATACAATAATGCGGGAACACCCTGGACCTATAGTGTACTAATCGAACCAATTATCTAAAAGGATATTTACTGATGATAGTGAACCAGATTATACATCAGATTAAAAAAAATATTTTTTTTATAGTTTTTTTTATAGTTATTTTTTAAAGATTGAAAAATTTATCGACACCATACTCCTTCTGAAGATCCTTCTTATCCATTAAATATTTCCAGGCCTCAACGCCATCTAATGGAATACTATGATTTTCATTGGCTTCCTGAATATGAGTTTCTTTTTCCAAACGAGACATAGTAGCTCGGTAAGGTGTCTGAATACCATAGATAACGGGATGTACAGATGGTTGATATGCTGGTTGATATGCGAGTACATCTTCTTGTTCAGCGTGATATGAACAATAATTAGAACCATCCGTTATCATCCTTAATGCCGCTCCTTGGGTATAAGATGGGCGTGTCTTATCGTATGCCATTTCATTCGTAATTTTACATCGATGTGGTAGACCAGCAGGGGTTTTACGAGATGTTACTCCACGACACCTTCGAACACATTCTACTGGCAATACGTTGGTATCTTCGGAAACATCCATTTCACTATCTTGTTCGTCATCGTCACTATCTTGTTCGTCACTGTCATATTCGTCACTATCATATTCGTCACTATATTGTTCGTCACTATCTGTTTCCGGATTCCCACTATGATCCTGTTCAGGGTCATAGTCGGAATCATCCGATGAATATAGTTCATCTACATTATCGGATGATTCCGATGAACTATACAAATCTGCTATATCGGAATCAGTTTTCTTACGATTGGTAGATGAATCGGTATCACTAGACTCGGTATCACTAGACTCGGTATCACTATGTTGTTCATCTAATGGTTTTAGAATAGGAGCACTCGATACTAATCTAACAATAAATAGCCAAATACTTATTACCAAATCATATATAAATCTACATAAAGAACGTCTATTATTTGGTGTATTCTTAAATGATTCTTGTTCGGTTGCTTCAAAATCATATATTTCCATAGATATAGGAGTTTTCTTCTGACTTCGGCACGGTACATTCGATTTAGTTTTAGTTTTTCTATTACGTCTTGATAAAACTGCTGTCATATTGGGGTTCATTTTTACTGATGGATTATAAAAAGGTATTAAACGTGTTTTTCAATCAAATTTATTTATCTAATATTTTTTTAATCTAATAATTTATATAAACCTTCGACTTTAATGTAGTTATTTTTTTATTTTTTGTTGTGGTTAGACCATCTCCATTAATATATGCCAATTCTAAATCTAATATTGTATTTTTAAATAATAATTTAGATATCATTAATTTAGTATATATAGTATCCTCCTTAGTGTTAGCGCCTATACCACCATTTAATAATAATGTCTCTGATAATCTATTTTCGATACTTAATGCTAGTAAATTTATATCTGATATATTATTTATATAGGGCTGACCTTGTTTTAATACAGGACCTACTTCATTGGAGACTTCTTTAACATCTGGAACTTTACCAGTTAAATAAGATAACTTAAATTTTAAAGTATCTGTAGGAATAAAATTAATAGCAGTGGAATAAGACGATACTAAATTTTTATTTAATACCGCACCAACCTGTGTACTTTCATCATTAAAATAACTATACGTATATCCTGTACGTATATTTAAATTAGATCCTATATGTCGTGATAGACATAATGTTCCCTCTAATAGTTTAAGATTAGAATAAGGGGGATTATTATTAGCTGGGTCGAAAACAGCCAATGGTCTATATAGATCATTGTATCCAACTGAATAAGCTACTGAATATTTAGAATTTAGTTTTAATCCTCCTGATAGTGGTGTAGGAGAATAATCGCCAAATCCTATACGATTTGATATTTCAGTAGGAAATACATTAGATATAATAGAACTGGATTTTAAACTATAGTCTCCTAATGAAATCCACCAATCATTAGTATGAGATGATAGAGATACAGCTCCAGATATATCGCCTTCTATAGAATTTTTTAATGAAACTCTTATACATTTATCATTATCTATATTAGTTGTTAATTTTAAATTTATATAAGGATATTTGGAAATTAGATAATTATTAAAATTACATTCAGGCGTATCTGGATCACAATTTATAGGTTCATTATTAACTTGTATATAATAATCTGGATCACCGTGTAATAGTATACTACCCTCTACATAACTATCTATATTTAAATTAAAATTAGAATCATTGAAATTGGAATCATTGGAATTATTTATATTTTTTAAATGGGTTGTCATCCTAATATATATTAGAATATAAAATTGATTAAAATATTAATCTAATATTATATAATAAAATGGAAACCCCAACCTGCACTCGATTTACCCACACAAATCCATATGAAGAACTGTATATAACCCACCTTAGAATGAAGACAGAATTAGAACAACTTAAATTGGAGGTTTCCAATAAAAATAGAATAATTAAAAATTTTGAAAGTGAGACGGAAGGTGCTACTAAATATATAGAACGTATGGAGCAAAAATATGTAGATAGTGCGGATACTTGTGTATCTTTAAAGGAAAGACTAAAACACTATGAAGATAAATTTGGAAAATTGGAATAGTGAGTATAATATTTAAAATTAAAATAAAATGATATTTAAAATGAAAATAGGAATAATAGGCAATGGTTTTGTAGGAAAAGCGACATCGTTGTTAGAGTGTTCGGATGTAAATATTATAGTTTATGATATTAATCCTAAACTATGTAATCCAATTGGTACTACTTTAAATGATATCGTATTATGTGAATTAATTTTTATTTCTGTTCCTACTCCTATGAATAAAGATGGTAGTTGTCATTTAGATATTTTACATAGTGTTATCGATGAAATCAATAATATTAAACCAGTAGATGAATTATTGATAATAAATCGATGCACCGTACCTATTGGTTCATCTAACAAAATTAATTGTTTTTTTATGCCTGAATTTTTAACAGAAAAAAACTATAAACATGATTTTGTTAACAATCCTGATTGGATTTTTGGCCTAAAAGGAAAAGCAATAGATGTATTATTTATAGAAAAAATAAAACTATTAATTAATTTAAGTTATAAAAATAAATGTATTAACTATAATAAAATACATTTTATTACAAATAATGAGGCTGAGATGGTAAAATTATTTAAAAATAATTTTTTAGCCACTAAAATAGCTTTTTGTAATGAAATATATCAATTTACTAAAACTTTAGATATTAATTATGAAACAATTCGAGAATTATCTACACGTGACCCAAGAATTGGTTCATCACATACAAATGTACCTGGACACGATGGAAAATTAGGTTTTGGAGGAACTTGTTTTCCAAAAGATACTAATAATTTACTTTATCAAATGAACGAGAAAAAAATAAAATCATATGTTATAAAATCTGTTGTAGATAGAAACGAAAAGGTAGATAGAATAGAACAAGATTGGAAACAAGATAAAAATAGAGCATATATTAGTAAATAATATAGACTTTATTATTATATTATCTATATAATACTTTATTATTATACTATCTATATAATACTTTATTATTATACTATCTATATAATAATATCATACAATAAATGCCTAACTGTATAGACTGTAAATGTGCTTGTAATCCTATCATTAATGAACAATCTATTATTAATATATTATATAGACATTTACCGTTAGAAGGAAAAAATAGTGGCCTTTTATGCACCATCATCTAAATTTTCTATATGTCAATCTATTTTATGTTATAATAGAGCTAAGTATAATCATAGAAGTTATGAAGGTTTTATGTGTGATCAATTTTCTTGGGAGGTTAGTTAGAATACTACTATTATTATTAAAATTATTATTATTAAAAATTAAATATATCAGACAACGAACCACCTATTGTTAATCTATTAATTACTTCTGATAACATTGGAACGATAGAAAATACTTTTAATTTTTTACATTTTAATTGTTTTTCTCCCTGTGGTATTGAGTCGCTAACCACTACTTCTTTAATATAATCAGTGTTATTAATTCTATCTATTGCTGGACAAGAAAGAATACCGTGTGTCACGATTACTATAATATCTTTTGCACCTTTTGACATTAAAAGTTCTCCAACAGTTAAAACCGTTCCAAATGTATCTATCATATCATCTATTATTATTGCTGTTCTACCTTCTAAATATTTCTTATTTCCTATCAATACAGCACGTTCTACTTTATTAATTTGGGAGTAATCTCGCTCTTTACTAACTACCATAAATGGCATTTTAAATTTATTAGCATATACTTGTGCTCTTTTAAGAGCACCTTCATCAGGGGCAATAATAACATAATTAGAGTCTAACTTTTTATCAAATTCTGTATTAATAGCATGATTATCTACTAAATAATCATATATCATACTAATACAATAGAAATTATCACACGGTAAGTCAAAAAATCCTTGTATTTGGTGGGAATGTAGATCAAAACATACTATTCTATTAATACCCGCGGATATAAATAAATCTGCCATATCTCTCGCACTAATACAAGTTCTAGAATTATTTTTTTTATCTTGTCTAGAATAAGGATAACAGGGACAAATTAGTGTTATATTACCAGCATCAGATCTTTTACACGTTTTAATTAATAGATAAGTTTCCATAATATAATCGTTAATAGATTTATTATTATTATGTGGAGAAGAAACTATAAATATATTTTTTCCTCTAATGGATAAACTAATAGATGTTCTAATTTCTGAATTCGCAAAATAGACTATATTAGTATCTATCATAGGAATTTTGGAATAATTAGATAGTTGTTTTGCTAAATCTATATGAGATGTAGTGGATAATATATAACTCATTTACATCCATTTTATAAATTATTTTTATATAATTTATATAGAGTTAGAATATATATAAATTATATAAAATATATATATAATTTAATTTAATTTAATTTAATTTAATTTAATTTAATTTAATTTAATTTAATTTAATTTAATTAAAATATATATATATATATAGATGTATAGTAGAATTAAAAATCCAATGACTAATCGTTTTGTTAATATTAATAGTACTTTAGGTAAAAGAATAATAAATAACTATTTAAATCAATTAGGTGGTTCATTACAATTGGGTGGAGCACACTGTGCCAATGGTATGTGTAATCAATCTACTACGGTAAATGATGGACGAATTAAAGAATCTCATATGTGGGAAGAGTATGAACGGGATGAATATAGTAGTAAATATAGATGTAATAACGTGTGTACTAAAGAATATCAGATGTATCCGAAGAAAGATAATGGAAAATGGCCAGAGCCTACAGATGTTAATAAAAAGTGTACGGCCCAAAAAACAGTAAAATTTCCTATTTTAAAAGAAAAAAAAGTCAATGTGAAATGGATTGCTGGAAAGTAAATTAATATAAACATAAATATTTATATTTATATTAAACTAAATGACTAGTTGTATAGATTGTGATAATAATATCGACGATATTA